>OLGI01000922.1_pt1 | contig 28159 bp, 14 predicted proteins | sample 1605221 | NCBI WGS metagenome assembly OLGI01 (sample SAMEA3888915, study PRJEB22519) | human gut metagenome | biome: human gut; feature: human-associated habitat; material: faeces | place: Denmark | collected 2010 | reverse complement strand
AGCGACTCCCGCTTCCGCCGTCCGGAACGAGTAAGCCCCTTCTTTCAGGTCGGCTGCCTTGCCCGTCGCTGCATCTTTCAGCATCACATATTCATAATCTTCGGCCTCGCAATCTTCCGGAATACCGATGGAGTACATACCTGCTTCCGGCAGGCTCACGCCCACGCCTATCGTGCCTTCACGGTCGATGGCCGAAAGCAACGAATAACGTCCGCCGTCGCGTACGGCAAAGATTTCAGGTTCGCCGTTGTCGTTCATCCACTTCACACCGTCGCGCGCCAAGTCGAATTCCGTCGAGGCTTCTTCCGACGGCACCGCCGTCAACTGCAACTCGTCATAGATGCCGTCGTTTTCCTCCAGACCACGCTTACCGGCTGCGGAAGCGACATACAAGGCCAACTTCGTACTCCTCGTGTTGTGGTCTATCTCTGCCTTACGCATGCCCACCGTAAATGTTTCCGTCTCTTTCAGGGTCGCCGTCTGGGTGAATACTGCGCTGCCCACCGGGATATTGCCCTGTGTACGCTCGCCATCAGCCCCCATACCATCCGTGTAATATCCGTTATTGGCATAACCGTAAATCACACGGCCGTATTCCATATCCTCGTAGTTCATCGTACAGAGGTAAGGCGAACCGAAGAGATTCCAGCTCATATTCTCCTTGTGGGTGAACTTGTCTCCGGTGTCGCTTGACGAACTCCAAGGACTGTTGAAGTTATACTTCTGCAACACGACATTCTTCGGTTGTCCGTCTTCCTGATAGCTTGTACCATAGAAGCGGAGTTTCACGTCCTGTTCCGGACTGCCTTGTGCTTCGAAGAGCAAGCCTGCCATCTGGGTTGATAAACCATTGGAAACTTCTTCCCAAGCGGTAGAATTATCCGAAGCGAACTTGTAGTCATACTTCGCACGCTCCAGACCATTATACCTATAGGCTTTCACGCTTGTCCCGAGTCCCTCATTTCCGTTCACGGTCATTTCCGTCAGGCTGAACGGCATGGCCACCAAATCCTTATAACCGTTTGTGGCTGTCAACTTACGTTCGGCTGCAAAGTTCCTCAAATCCACTTGCTTACCGTTGCCCCACAGGCCTGCGCCGTGTTCCAGCAACAGGAAGCCCGGATTGAACGGTGAGGAAGCCGTATAGTCGCGCTCCAATTGAAGTTCATTGCCTTCACGGACATAAACCACAGACTTACCATGCGGATAGTCATCGTCATTCACCGTGCCGAAGTTACCATTCCCTCCGCCGATGATATTCCAAGTTTCGAAGCAGCCGTTATCCACTTGATTACGGATACGCTTGTTACCTGCAATATCTTTCTCGTGGCCGACCATCGTCATTATCGCTTGAAGACCATCATCAGAGCCCTTGTCTATGTTCGTTTCGTCTGTTTCCTTTAACTGGTATTTCCAGTAACCGTCCGTTACATAGCCATTCTCCGAGCCATTCTGGACGACATTTTGCTTTTGGCCGGTTATAAAGCTTCCGCTGTTCACAACTGTCACATTCACGGCTTTTCCTTCACCATTCACAGTTGCCCCGTCAGCCAAAGTATTATACAAAATACTATTTGTACCGACCTGTATCGATGCTCCGACTGTCAGGATGGAAGTGCCCAGTATACCGTTGCCCTCTACCGAAGACGTACCCGACACCTCAAAGCCGTCCACCACGCTTGCACCCGAGACAGTTACCCCTCCCTTCAGGGCAGAACGGTCGGCAGTTTCCAACAATCCGCTACGAGCCATTAATACCTTTTCCACCGAATTATCCTCTGCCACAGTCTCGGTATTCATGCCTCCGTACACCTTCACACCGCCACGGGGCAAATGCAACTGCTCGTTGCTTTCCACATTCTGATGCACAAACACATAACCATTGTTTCCAGAAGAAGTATTGGCATAAACCGTAGCCAAATCCACAGCTCCCTGCAAGTCGCTCATGGCATGTTCCCAACTGCTTCCGCTGTTGTCACTGCCGGCCACACCCTGCTTCACATAGATGTATTGACTCAGTTCCGAAGCATATTCGTATGCTCCGACATCGATTCTCTCGCCTACTACACGGTGCTTTCCGGCCAAATCCTGTTCACTACCCAAATCAGATGCCACATGTGAGGTATAGGACTCATTCTGACCTTGGTTCAGCAACGTGAAACTGGGTCGGATGTTGTAGTCACGCTTCAACACATCTGTTGTATTGCTCGGATCTACGAAGTTCGGTCCTTCCTCCAAATTCGTATTAGCAACATCGCCCAACACTTTATTGCCATCGCTTTCACCACTTTCAAATCCGGCTGCTCCGCTATTCCATGCCACCGAGTTATACACTTCGGCCGAACCGTTGATACCCGCTACATTATTGTTAGCAAACGTAGCATTCACCACCTTGACCTGACTGCCCGAAACAACATTTAATCCTGTCTCACCATCGGCAAAAAGCGTATTGGCTATCAAAGCCCCCTCATTGGCTGCATCCGATATTTTCATGCCAAATTCACCTGTCTTCCGGAAAGCAGAATTTTTCAGTGTGAGCTTACCGTTCCCCAAAGTAGTAGCATTCAATCCTATTTTGGCTTCTTGGAACGAAAGGCCGGAAATATTTACCGGCTTACCGTTGGTAGCGACACTCAGCAAAGTGACATCATTATTACCGTTACTCCCCGTCAACACCGTAGGCTGACCGAAATCCTGAATACCGGATTCGTTATAGGAACCGTTTACGGTCAATGCCGATACATATGTATTATCTGTTCCGCTCATGGAGATTTGGTAAGCTATGTCACCCACAATCAAGTTATTCCCCATAGTGTACGTACCGGATTTGATATGCACTTCTTTTTCAGTTTTCAAACCACCGGTAGCATTGGCCATGGCGTTCAACGCCCCACGCAAGTCGGAAGTAGCATTGTCCCAGCTCGATCCGTCGCGCTTTCCGCTTTCCGTAGTAGCCACATACACGATATCCCGATCAGATAGTTTCTCAGGATACTGATACTCGAACACACCGATATCTATTTTCTTAACCATTGGCTTACCGTCCGGTCCTGTCGGACCGGCATAACGGGAAGCAGTACTTTTCATATATAAAGTATTATATGATGCAAAGTCACCTGTCATCCACTCCTTATATGCCCCAGTAGCCTGAGTCATATCCGATTCTGCCGCAGCCAACTGACCATCACCGGCATCTACCAACACGGAAATCGCTACCGGTTCCCATTTCGCAGAAACCTTATTTCCCTCCGTTCCGGCCACCGTAGACGGGTCGTCGAAACGCGGACCATTGACAGCGTTGTTTTCCTGGTCAAGAAGAACAAAACCATCAGTCTGTACACCAAGTTCTACATCAAAGGCCGAATTTTTGATACCCGTAGTCGCAAGATGAACAGGATTACCTGCACACTCATTACCCCACACGGCTGTGTTTGTCATTTTACTTGCATTGTTGCTTGTACTTTCCACATAAACAGCCGCATACTGTCCTGCTTTATTCCGTACAAAAGTATTGTTCATCAAGTCGACCTCTCCGATACCGCTCACCGCAACAGCACCGCCCCACGACGGGTTGTCCTCCGTTCCTATGTCCGTACCATTATTGGCCCATAACGTATTGACAGCTTTCAACCAATAGGCTTTATCTGCTCCAGCTAAATAGAGTGCACCGCCGCGAATATTCCATCCTTCACTTTCATCTACATCATTGCCTATTTCTGCATCTTCTACCGTTCCGTTTCCTGCAAAGATCGACCCTACGGACGTTACATTCGCATTCAGTGCATATACAGCGCCTCCACGCACAGCCTTATTATTCAGCAAACGACAACGAACCAACTTATAATCTACGCCTACGGTATAAATACCGGCGCCACGGCCTACCTCCGAACGACCTTTCATCACGTTGTAAGTCTCACCATCCATAATGGTCAATCCATCCAGAGTCACACCTCCCAAACCAGATACCTGCGCATCAGCTTTGCTATACAACACATGATAAACGTTCTTTTCCTTGGCCGAAAGATTGACATGTCCCGAAAGAATCGTCGGGTGTGCCATTTCCCAAGGTTCGGTAATACCATTCGAGTTCAAGTCTCCGCTTTCACGGGCATCCAATAAATTTAAGATGTCCGCATCAGTACTTTCTTTTAAGTCCTTCAGTTCACCTTTATTAAATAGTTTATCCAACCCATACGAATAATTTTCCTCTCCCGAGAATCCGCCGAAGATCTGCACACCTTGCGGAATTACAAATGAATTCTGGCGTTGGTTCGGCTCACCCGTTTCAGGGTCAGCGTCCTTACGTGCATTACGCGGCTTGTAAGTCCCTTCAGCCATCCATATCTCAAAATCCGTGTCATCGCCAAAGTCGGTCGCCCTTACCTTATTAATATAATCCAAGGCTTCATCCAAAGAAGCAAGTCCCGTATAGAATGAACATCCTTTCAATTCATCTTCCTGTTCAGCCTCTTCATTGCTCAATTCAACATTTGCCGTTAGCGACACAAAGATTCTCTTAATAATTTCACCTTCATTTCTCGGCATTCTCATACTACCACCTAAATAAGCATAAGCCCCGGCATCTATTTTCTCCAAATCCTGTGCTCCCTGTTGCTGTATGCGAGAAATTCCTTGCATATCGTAAGCGGCAACTTCATTTTTCGATTGCAATTCCTGTTGCAATACCGATGTGGTTCCTCCTTTCACTAACAGCGAGAACGGACGCGGGATGTAATAACCTTTAAAATAAAGATCTTTATCTGCTTCCATCTTATGGTTCCCGTAATTACCCGGCAACTCATAAGTTTCTACGAAACAGTTATTGAACGGATAGAAGCCTCCTTTTCCATTTTCCTCCGTGTCAATGCCTCCAAACAAAGCATCCTCAAATTTCTCATCCGTCACACCACTGATATTCTTGTCGCTCGGAGCTGTATTCCCCCACACTACGGTATTGACCGTCAGAGCAGCACCGTCTTCCAGATAAAAACCTCCGCCTACTTCGGCAGCCTCGTTTTCTACTACTGTACCCGAAATGACATGTGCACGATTATCTTTCGTCACACCATCTTCAGCCGACAAGTACATACCGGCCCCCTTATCGGCTTTGTTCTGCATTACGCCGCAACCGGACACCATACCGCCGGGCAACACGAACAATCCGCCGCCTTCGATGGCTTCGTTGTTGCGAACCACACAGTTGCGTATGTGTGCCCCCTTCGGCACAACGGCACCGCCACCACGGGTGTTGAAACTACCGCTACCGGAAGAAGCCGTAGCCAGACCGTCTTCCAAATAGACTCCGTCAAGCACCGTCTGTTTATCCAAAGCAGCCGTTCCATCCTGTCCGAACTGTACGGCATGATAACCGTTCACCGCCTGACGGCCTCCGGCCTCATCGCTCACTGCACTCAACACAGTCATATATTGCGCAGCGTTGCGATTGTCATCATTCCAGTTTCCATCATTCTGATATATACCGCCCACATAAGAACCTTCATTATATCCGCCCATCACGGTCACGCCTTCCGGAATCACGAACGTGTAACTCTTCGGATCGTTCGGATTAGCCAGCGTATTGGAATGATACACAGTAGTATAACTTTCATATCCGGCAATCTTCACAATCGCCGTATTACCCTCTGTCACACGCTGTCCTGCCGCATTCAGCACTTCCTGCAACTTCATGGCACAGGCTGCATTAGCCGGAGAAGAAGCATCTGCCGTACCGTTACCGTTAAAGGTCACATAATACACTCCTTTATCATCAGGCTTAACCATATCTTCATTTTTGCGCTCATAAGCACCGGCATCCACCGTACAGTCTTTCACGCGGTCGGTGTAATCCATGTCTGTATAATCAAAGAGGTCTACACCCGTTGGCAAAGTTTCAAGTTCGACTTGAGTATTTTTATACCAAACGCAAGGCCAACCCCGATAATCTGCAACATCTACATAACCATTTTTCCCATCATCATCAGCCTCTAAGTGATCTCCATACGTTTCATTTGCCTTAGGCATTTGTACTCGATCTATTCTTATCTCATTAAGCCCCCGGTTCAATCCGTAGCTTCCTGTCAGACGATAATTGGCATTTGCATAATCTTGAAAAATCTGTTCTCCTCTAATATCTTTTAAATCGATACTGTTGCTAATATTTATGGTATGTCCACTATTCTCCAGTGTTTTATTTCCATCCAAGTTCAATCCTGCCAAATCAGTCCCGTATACCGTTTCTATAAGACCATTGACAAAGTCTACATCTACACCACTCTCAGAAAAGTTAGCATTACCTTGCATACCATTACCATGATTTGCACTATTCCAACCGGTATTACCATAAGATATGGTATTATAGATTTTCACCGTACCCGGAATAGATGTTTTTACGCCGACCCACAAGCGAATACCGCCACAAGCACGGCTTCGTCCTTCTGCTCTATTTTTGAGCACGGTGTTGTTATAAAACTCTCCAACTTCCATACAAACACCGGCACCGTCTGCATAATTGGCATTCGCTTCATTCTCCGCAATAATGCAATTGTATAGCGTAGAATAAGCCGTATAAATACCACCGCCATAAGCAACACCATTCTCATTGAAGTTACCATCGGTACCTACACATCCCATCCTGTTTTTCTGGATGTAACAATTCACCATCGTTCCGCCATAACAATAAACACCACCTCCGCGTATTTCTATATCACCTCTGCCAACCGGCGTATTCCAGTTATCTGTAACGATACAGTTCTTCAAGGTGACATTATTGAAAATACGGGCACCCGCGCCACCGTCGAACTGGCTGCTACCTATATCCAAACGTCCCTTGGTGATGGTAAAGCCATCCCACATGGTAGGAATAACAAAATCTTTACCTTTAACGTACTTCGTCTCGTTTATATCGTTACCCGAATGTACAAAAATACGTGGGTTATTATTATCCTCTTGCGACAATACACGTAATCGTGTACCAGCAGGCATGCCTGACAGTCCGCCGCGTATCAACCAATTACCATATCCATCTCCGACTTCCACCTTTTCACGGGATTCCACCTTAACAAGGGTGGCCGTACTCAGGGGATATTCAGTTGCCAGATAATAACCGGCAGATTGCTCTTTACCACCATCTATCTCCCCTGCCACCGGATAATAACCTGTACCTTCGTTTCGGATATATTCACCATTATTATCTTCTTCATATCTGATTGCTTTCCGAACATACTTTTTTACTCCAGGTATATTCACTGTTCCAACTTTAATGTATCTACTCCCCCAAGAGCTTTCACCATCATTACTTTCAAAATACTTATAATACCCTGTCTCCAAATAAACATATTCAGCAAAATTTGCAGCAGCCGAAACATAAACAACTTCTCCTGTAGAATTATAATAATAATTTCCCTCTCCCACATTTACGAGTTCATCCACAGACGGCAACATTGAAAGAGGCAACAATATCGTCTCATACATCTTCACACTATCAGCACGCATTCCGGTATATATCTCCTGTGACACCAAAGGTCTACGGTCGTCCACTCCCGGACAACCGCTTGCCGGGAAGCCACCAAGCACATCCACACCCTCTTTTATGATAAAACAGGCAGGAGCGTTACCCACCGGATTTTCAGCATACGTTCCGGCAGCCACCCACACTTGCGCACGCTTGTCGGCATCCTTTCTATCCTCTTCAGACAATTTATTATTGTATGCCAACGCCTTATTCACAGCACCATTGATGCTGCCCATAGCGTCCTCCCACGAGAGTCCGTCTCCCGTTCCGTTTTCACGCACATAAATCACCCGACCGCTCTCCGGCAAATCAGCCTCGTATGCACCAAGGTCGGGCTTACCACCAAGATTTCGGCCTTTGCCGGAAATATCTTCCGTGACACCTTCTACCGCATTGGCTTTGTTAATCAAAACGGCCGCATCCGTAGAACTGGTCAACGGACGGAACTCTGAATATCCTCCTAAATACGTATCATAGCCTAAAGTAGCTCCCGGCGCATTCGTCGGATTGGCAAAGTTCTTGGCTCCGTCGGCCGACAACGTATTCAAATTTTGCATGTTATTTGAACCGAACGTATTTCCGGCACTGAACGAAGTGGAATAATTTCCTCCCGGTGCGGCACCCTTATTGTTCACCACCGTAACATAATGCATCGTCAAGTTGTTTGCAGCAATAACCGAAGCACTCTCCGTCGTATTCGTATTATTGTTCACCACGCAATTCACCAACGTCAAATTGCTGCCGTCTTGTGCAGAAATAGCCGCAGCCTCCACGGCCGTATTGTTCTCGAAAACCGTGTTGCGTACCGTTACCGCAGCCCTTTTGCCCACCAGCATACCGGCTCCGGACTTGTATGTGCTCGACACAGCATAACCGCCCACGACATGGAAACCGTCGATTTCCACATTGGCATCTTCGGCCACCGTGATACAATGGTATAACCCATCCTCCAAAGCCTTGCCTTTGGGATTACCGTCTATCACGGAACGGTACTCCAAAGGTTTGCGTGCAGCACTGCCATCGTCCTCTACGCGATAGCCGCCTTTGATAACCAACGGACGTTCCGTTTTCAGCACATTGATAGTGGCCGTCTTGGGGTCGAGATTAGTAAAACTGTAACGCGGATAGCAATCGCCTTCACGTACCAAAATCTCAAACCGTTCAACTCCATCCGTCGCCTGCACATTGGCAAAATATTCTATCGCTTCGTTGATCGAACGGTAAGCCTTAGCCCAAGAACTTCCGTCGTGTTCTGCATCCGTACAACTTACATCGACATAAAGACGCCATACCTTATTATCCGCCTGATGTTGAAGGGTTCTTTTTTCCGTCATCACAGCTCCTACGCTCGGCTTTTGAGCAAACAGATCCCCTTTGATATCCAACTCGGGAGCCAATACCACTTCCTCGGGGAAACGTCCTAATTCCAAACCTATAGAACGCAAGTTAGAACCTTGCACCGGAAACCAATAATACTCCACGTTCTTCAAGTTCGCGTCCACTCCTCCCTGGCTGGGCATGCCGCTCTGTTCAAAATCAGGCGTAATAACCCCTTCTGTATTAGAAGAGTTGTCATCACTCAAAGACACCATGTCCTGTTGGAGCGTATTGTTCCATACAGAGTTGTTCATGCCCGACACCGCCGTATTGAAGAAACGTACGGTCTTCACCGTAGGATTCACGGCATACATCGGCACGTTTCTCTCCTTAATCAGATTGTTCCACAATACGGAATTAACCGAAAGGCCGTAACCTTTCACATACAGTCCGCCCGTTTGTGCCGATTCGTTGTCGGCTGGGTCCACCGTACCCACGGAGACATTGTTGACCATCGTGGTTTGCAGCATCACACCTCCTTGGTTACAATAGACCGCACCGTTGTGGCGGCTCGTGTTGTTGCTCACCACCGACGTAGACAATATCTGATATTCGGGGTGCATGCTACCGTCCGTCCACTCCGTATCGGAAACCATATAGACGGCAGCCCCGTCGTAACCCGAATTATTCGTCAGCATGGAACGCAGCACGATACCGGAATTGTCCACATAAACGGCTCCTCCCTGCTGTCCTTCATTATTATACAGCAACGAACCGATGATGCGTCCGCCATAAAGGTAGACACCACCGCCTTTTCCCGTGGCTGCATTCTCTGTCACCACGCAATTTGTAAGATAAGCATTTCCGGCCATATAGACTCCGGCTCCGCGGTCGCCGAAGAAATTTTCTTTCGTACCTACAGTCTCCTGAGCCGACCCTCCTTTGATGGTCACTCCGTCGAGCACGGTCACATTCTTGAACGCCGTACCGTCCAAATTGGCGAACCATACCACGTGATTGGAATTACTGCCAGTCACGCTCCATTTATTATCAGCCTCATTATATTCACATTTTCCTCCGCCGCCCGTTGCAGCTCCTCCATAGGCATTCCCCACAAACACGGTAGGATGTGTGTACTGCCAAGGCATGCTTCCTTTTTTATTATCCCGCTCAGCTCTGGTTTCTTCATTCCCTTCAAATCCGCCATACACGCTCACGCCATCTTTCATGACGAAAGCCGCCGAACGGTCGGTACTTTCACCGCTCATATAAACTGAAGGCTGGTAAGTACCGGCTTTCACCCATACTTCTCCACCTTGGCCTCTTTCCGCCAATCTGTTAATGGCTTCCTGTACGCTTCTAAGAGCATTGCCCCAATCAGAGCCGTTGTTGGCATCATTTCCATCCGGCTTTACACGCAAGATACGGTCGGCCGACACAGCCTGAAACTCGTATGCACCGATATCCGTCGCGTCACCCACCTTACGCGCACTTCCACCCAAATCATAGCCTCCATACGTTGCCGAAGCATAGGCATCATCCTGGCCTTTGTCGATAAAGGCAGAACCTTCGAGTGCCTGCCAGTTCCAAAGTGGATAAGCATTATAAAGCCAGTTGAAATCGCGGTCGAAACTCGTTTTCAAAGAGGGCGAAGCAAAAAAAGGCGATGCCTGCGAACGGTCATTATTCTTGTCGCTTACATATACATTTCCAAAATTATCCATACGATTAGGACCTTCACCCTCAACCTCGTGATAAGAAGAATTTCTAAATCCGGGAGTAAACTCAGAAAACAACGTGGTATTACCCCAAACTACGGTATTGACGACCTTGGCATTATCATTTGCACCACCACTAACTGTGAGGTCCACACCTGCCACAGTATTACGGGCAATCGTAGAGTTAAGCACGCTCGCATCAGGAGAAATACGCACTCCGCCGTTTTCGTTGTTGAAGATCGAGGTGTTGACCACAGTACCCTTACCGGCGATGTAAATACCGCCGCCTTTGTTGGCCACTTCCGCTATCAATCCGGCCTCATTATTATATACCACACATTGGTTAATATAAGAATTGCTGCTGGTAACCTTTCCCGCCTTCTCGTCCACATAAATAGCTCCGCCGTTCTGTACGGCATAATTGTTAAAGAAGAAACAACGTTCTATACGGTAAGCACAAGAGTATGTTTCATGTCCCGTCACCAATACACCACCACCATTCACTGAGGCATGACCGCCCACAATCGTAAAACCGTCCAAAACGGAAACGGCATCGTTTATATTGTTCGCAACGCTATTATTGAGGTTCATCGTCAACACATGCTCTGCATTGTCCGAACGAAGAGCGTTGGAAGAGCTAATCAAATTGACATGGTCGATCGTGTCGTTCATACTAATATCGCCCGAAAGGATAGAGCGACATGCGAAATTATAGGCTTTACCCAAAGTTGCACGTTGCTCCAAAGAAGTCTCATTTCCTTTGAAACCGCCGTAAAGCTTCACGCCAGCCTTCAATGTCCAGCCCTCTTTAGGTGCCAGATAAACCTGCCGGTAATCGACACTATTTTTACGGATTTCCTCGAAACCCTGCACCCAGATTTCATCACCGGGCTCGGCCTTTTCCAACGCCGTTTCAAGCTTGATAACGTCTGTCCAAGCGTTGTCCATACCCGTCGGTACCAGTCCCGTCGGTGTCACATAATAACGTGTCTGTGCTGCGGCTGTCCCGGCCATGAAGCACCATGCCGTCATAAGCAAGGCAAAGATATAAGCCTGCCTCCGTTGTTGTTTCCCTAATCTTAATATCGTAGTCATAATATGTAGATTTTACCCATTAATTGTTCGCTGCCGTTTTTTGCGTCAAATTCAATTCTTTTGTAGTTTCCTCAAAAGTGGTGCCTGATACGGTCAGGTTCACCTTGTGCCATGAGGAGCGCTCCAATGCGTTGGCAAAGGTTGCCGTGTAAAAAGTCTCTTTTTCATCAGGGGTTTCAGCCACCCTGTGTTTTACCACAAAGTTGAAGTAGTTTTTCGCACCGCTGAAAGTATAGAAATAAGTCCGCCCGTTACGTTCGCTAATAGGACTGTTCATCCTATATGCAGCCTCGTGATCCAACGCAGGTTCGGCAACCGCCTTCTCCCCGGGAAAGAAATAGCCTTGGGATGTCCCCCTAAAAGTAATATCGCTCATCTTGGCCTCCACATACTTATCCCCCTCGTAAGCGTCTTGCGCATCCCACTGTACGTCTACTTTGGCAGCCAGACGGTCAAGCCCCACCTTAATCTCTGTCGTTCCTTCCTTTACCACTTCTATGGGCTGTCCTTCCTTCGTTTTGTCGGTCATCCCGCTGAACAAGCTAAGCAAGTACTTCTTCTCGTCTGCTGCATCCAAACTTGTTATCGAAGGAGTCTGCAAATTCAGGATATCTTGTTCGCTGTAAGGCGCAAAGTTATGCCCGACAAGCACTTCGTCGTTGTAGGCTACAGCATATACCGCCTTCACCACTCCGGCAAAGGCTGTGAACTTGCGCATCTCTCCAGATTTATAATCCTTGTCGAGAGTATATTGCAATACCTGTCCCCAACTGTACACCAAGAATATGTCGATACGCGTCCAATACTGGCTGTCAAACTCGTCCACCTCTTCACCTGGGTCTCCCATTGCGCGCAGGGATTTGGCATTCAAACGGATAGACACCGAAACTTCGCAATCTTTTTGCGGTTCTATGGCTGCTTCGGGAACATCATCGTTGTTGCATGCCGTCCAGAACGGTATGCACAACAAGAGCATCAATCCCCATTTCATGATTCTTCCATCCATATTTCAATCCTCCTTATTCTTTGTTTACATTTCCTGGTCGTAATCGTTACCGGGCTTCCAGTCGGTGTTGATTTCCACACCGGCCGTCACGTCCACGGCTTCACCGCTCCCGTCCGAGATGTTGAACGTGGCTTCCAGTACACGTCCGGCCCGGATCGGGTCTTCCACGGTGAATATATGTTGTATGGTTCTGTCTTCGCATTCGGAATAGAAATACAGCTTCCAGTGGCCTTCGCCTTCCGCCCTGCGGTACACGCTTCCGCCGGTGCAAGGATAGCTGTAGAACTCAAACTCGGTGAGCCGCGCCGCCTCGGTCACTTTGAAGTCCGATGCGTCCGTCCTCAGCCGGTCGTTGCTGATGTAAGCGTCCTCCCAGCACAAGAATCCTTGTTGCGTGCGGGAGAGATAGCATTTGATGTTTCTCATCGTCTCGGGGTGGTTCACGTGAAGTTTCACCTTGCCCACCACCGGGCTCATCAATACGGTGTAATGTTCCGTCTTTTCTTCCTCCATCCGCATGCTCAGCACACCGGAGAAAGGCGGATAGGCCAAAGCCTTGACGGTGTCCGGGGAGATGGGCGTTTCGTCCACCACCACGTCTTCCAACACGTTGTCGAACGTGTGCAGACCGCCTCCCACGCGGTCGTTGTTGTGATTGGCCACGGCCAGGTGGTCGTAGTTGTCCACAGGGAGCGTCACCTTGAAAAACAGTTCCTCCGGCATGTCTTCGGGCTGGAACACAAGGTCACGGTAAAGATTTTGCGGCGAATTCCAGAAACCCAAATGAAGGGACAGCAGTTCGGCCTCGAACTCGGGATCCACGCCGTGTTGCAAGTCGATTTGATAGGACACCGTAATTTCCCTCATCTCTACATTGGGCGGACAGTCGGACAAATCCTCGTCCACACAAGCCGTCAACGACAAAGCCGCCCCGGCCCATAGTCCTAACTTATATATATATGTATCTATCTTCTTCATAGGTTTCATAAACACCTCTTTTAGTTCTTCTCGTTTTCTTTCATTTATTACCAAAAACAGTGCACGCCACGGACACGGCACACGGCCTTTGCCGTGGCATGCACTAAATGATAATCATAGTAGCAATTACGCTACATATTAAATTTCCACATCATACGCAGTACCTTGCTGCCATTCCGTATCGATTTCAACACCCAAATTCACATCCGTAGTAATGACTTCTTCACCCGAAAGATTTCCCCAATCGGTAACCGTCGCATTCAAAAGCGTGGTAAAGTCTTTTTGGAATACACATTTCTCCGTAGTAGAAGCTTTTTCTGCATCCAATATAACTCCCAAGAAAGCGTAGGCATCCTTATCAGCCTCTCCTAAAATCTGTCCCGAATTGTTTTTAATGAAATGGCCTTGTTTAATCTTAAACACGATGTTCATGGTTACATTCTTCTCAGCTTCAGTTTTGGCCACCACGGAATAAATATTGGCATTGGCTACCTTATTGTTTGCAAACGCTATCTTAGCACTCTTTTCCTTTAAAATAACGTCGGCTGCTTCTTCATAAACATTACCCTCACTGGCATCTGCTGCTTTGTCAAACGTCTTATTCAATTTAGTATATTGCCCATTAATCAGCACTCCCGCAATTTCTATAGCTTCATCGGCCCCTACGGCGTCACCCTCCAAAGTGCCGCCATTGTTCGTTGGATAGAACACTTCATCTTCATCACCATTCAGCACAGCCGCAGCCAACAGTCCTACGCCATAATTGACACCGGAAACCTTGATTGCTGCATAGCTACTGCCAATTGGGTCTCCTGCCGTGATTGTTGCCTCGCCTTGCGTAAAATCTTTATCGGTATATCCCTTGATTGGGTTTGTACCCTCACCGGCCAATCCATAATAATACATAGGATAGGGCTCATAAGTAGTACTCTTTATAGCTTCCGGCACTCCTGTCTTTTGCATCAAACTAAACTCCGGTTCGACGAAGATGCTTGACTCACTCCAAGTACCGTCGCTATCCCCCACATTTCCATACACTACAAATTTATTGATGCTTGTATTCAATGTGGCAACTTTCTTCAAATCAGGAGATGCATTGGTAGGAGTAATGTTTCCCATCGAAATCGGCTGCAAATACTCGTTACCAACCATTGGCACAACCCAAATGTCTTTGATTTCTTGAATAGTGTTACCCTGATTTGCTTCATCAGAAGTAATACGCTTAGAAACCTTCTTGACAGACAAAGACAAGGTTACGTCTTTAGTCGGACCGTTCTTCCAATCGGTGCCACCTACTCCCTCCTCGTCATTCGAACAAGAAGACAAACCTACCGTACTGGCCACGATTGCCGCAGCAAACAAGTACATTCCATTTCTCATTTTCATAATCCTAAAATTTAATGAATAAATAAAAAGTTAATAACTCTATAATTAGAAAATCTCGTAATTATCGTCCTTCCACGGCCCGTACACCCTCCAGGTTGCCTGCGGCCTCGCTGTCGCCGGCCTTCACGGCCCGTTCGAAGCATTCCACAGCCTCCGCCCGGTGTCCCGTCTTGAAGTAGGCCACGCCCAACGTGTTCCACTTGCGCTCGTCGGCCAACGGTTCGAGCAGCGTCACCGCCTCGGCGTCTCGTCCCTCGCGCACCAACGCCACAGCACGATTGATGGCCTCCGCCCCCTTGTCCGGCACGGCCTCATAGTAGGCACGGATATATCCCGAATTACGCTGGTCGGCAAAGACAGACTGTTTCAGGTATTGGTAAGGCCGTCCGCCGTTGAGCTTGCGGATACGCTGCTCGCGCAGGTTCTCGTCCGGCGTGTTGTCGATGATTGCAGCAGCTCCTGACGCTCGTCCAGATCGCTCTCGGCGATGACATCGCGCAAGTCGGCCCAGGCTTCTCCCGCGCCCACCACTTCATACACGTCGTCCGGCATATCGACCCGTGCATCGAGATAATCTTTCAAGACTTCGGCACGCCGTCCGGCCAGATGCTCATTGAAAGCCACGGAGCCTTCGATGGAGGCCAAGCCCACAATCACCACTTTCACGATGGAGGAGGTCTTGTCGTCCTTCACGCGCCGCATCATGTCCACGATGCGGGCCAGCGTGGCTTCGTTGTCTCGGAAGTCTTCGCGCAAGTCCCACTTACCCACGGGGAAGTGCACGTAAAGTGCGTCTTTCATCTTACGCAAAGGGATATCCCGCGTATAGGGCTTATATTCGCTGATGGGTTTCAGCACGGGTTCGCGTACGGCAATCTGCTCGGCTACGCTCAGCACGGGCATGACCGCCTTGGGTTTCGGCGTGAACCAACGCGTGGCGCCCAAATCGAGCGCAGCCAGCGGCCGCACATCGCAGCAGTTCTCAAACTCACAGTCCACTGTGAGCGAAAGAGCCGACGCACGCATCCACGGCTCCACCCCTACCACCTTATTATAATATAAGGTGTCGGCAGCAGCAGCCACAGCGACACGCTCTTCGCCACGCAAGGCCGCGCGACGGTCGAAATAACGGCGGTTGCGCTTGCCGGCCAGCTCCACAGGAGGCAGCGTCAGCGTATCGCCTGCCTTCGTAGTGAGACGCGGCGTAAGGATGAGACGGTCGTCCGACGTGATTTCCACATCGCCGGCAGCCACGGAAAAGGCCACTTTGAGCTGCGTGCTGTCCTGCCACGACAACACGGGTTCTCCCGTCGGCACCACCTGTTGGGCCGACAACGGACAGGAAGACAGGCACAAGGCCGCGGCCCCCATCCATGCTTGTATGTCATTGATTCTCTTCATCTTCTCTGTTGGCTTTACTTAAACACATAAATAAAAGACACGGACAACTTGGTGGGCACGAAACGGTGGGTGGTGCGCTCTTCCAACTTGTCGCCACACTTGCGGCACTCGTAGGCATCGAAGTCGGCGAAAGAATAACCCAACCCCAACTCGGCCTCCAGGCTCCAATGACGGCTCAGAATCCAATGGTAACCGTAGCCCAGCCCCACAGCCCATTCATTACCCTGCACGCGCTGGTCTTCCAACTTGGGCCACAGGCCGAAAGGCAGGTTCACCCCTCCGGCGTTAAACCGCGTGTAAGAAGCATGAAGCCCCAGGAAGTGTCCGCCGAACGGGCGGCAAATCCAGTAACGGTACTCCGGCTGCACCCGCAGGTGGCGCCACTTCTTGTTGTCGGAGAACGTCCAGGGATTCCACGAAAGCCCCAAGGCCATCGTAGACTTGCGCCCCACCTTTACCTCCGGCTCCAGATTCAACGAAGCGGTAGCCCAGTTCACCAAATCCGTCTTTAACGCTACGGTCTGTGCTTGAACGGCAACGAACCAACCGCACAGCCCCAGCAAACATAAGATAAGTCGTTTGCTCTTCATCATGGTTTTCAGTTTATAGAATATACGTAAAAGCCCGCTTCCGGAAGAAAGCGGACAATATGCCCTTCGCCCGGCATGCCGGAACGGCACGGGGCTTACCCACAAAAGACAATAAGATATTACATGTGTGTGTGTGTGTGTGTTACACAAATATTTGGAACAGCCAAATATAATTTGTTAAAAATACAATTAAAAACACATACCTTACCCCACAAAATATCCAAAAAACGATATTTTTCGTCCTTGCACACCGCTACCGACAACGGGCTCCACAGCGTGGTGCCTTTCCGGTTTCTATATGCAAGTTCGTTTTTCATCATCTCATTTGGATAATATTACAGGACAAATATAGAGGTTATAAACAAAACAAACAAATTTTCTCGATATTTTTTTTAAAAAACATTATAAACATCATATTATTCTTATTCTTCACACTCCCACACCAGAGTTTTTCAAAAAATATCCTTCATCTTTCAGGTTATATGATAAAACATTGTCATACAACATATTACGGGCTGAAGGATAAAAGGGTCATCTTTCAGCTTTCCTTCATGACTGAGAACGACAAAACGTTCTGCGCCAAACTTTTTATCGTTCTCAGCCAAACGTTTTATCATTCGGCTGAGAACGAATTGAAGCACGGCTGAAGGATACCTGAAACATCCTTCATCCCGTAACACAAACATTATGAGATTCTTACCATAGCACCTGAAAGATGAAGGATATTTTTTGAAAAACTCTGGTGTGGGATGGAAGGCCTGAAAGTACGTGAACAAAAACAAGAAAGACAAAAATACAAAAGAACATAAGGTTTAATTTTTCAAATTCCGTTTGCGGAAATCGATACCCTCCTTATGTTCTTTTGTACTTCTGTCTTTTATTATCCGGAGGAAAGCTTCCGCCCCTCCCCCGTCGTCAAACGACCGGCTTCCGCCTTATTGCGCGGGTGCCTGCTGTGCCGGAGCTTGTCCGGCCGGAGCAGCCTGTTGCTGCGGCTGGCTGGCACCGAATCCCGGCAAGTTGTTGGAATTTACGGCCTTTTGCTCGGTGGCCGCCTTCATCATGGCAGACTCTTCCGTAGCCACCTTGGGAATGAAGAATACCGAAACCACGCTCAATACGACCATGGCGGCAGCCAATCCCCAAGTCACTTTTTCAATCACATCCGTCGTCTTGCGCACGCCCATAATCTGATTGGAAGCGGAGAAGCTGGAAGCGAGACCTCCACCTTTGGACTCCTGAATGAGTACAACCAGACACATCAGAATGGCAAGAATGACGATGAGAACAACCAATACTGTGTACATGTTTACGATTTTTTATTTTTATTATTTATTATCAATTTCTCCAAGAAACGAATCTGGTCTGCAAAGTAACGGTTTTTTTTTGGATATTTCAAACTTAACCGCCTTATAATTTCCATCGCTTTGGTATATCGGCCTTGTTTTATATAAATTTTAGCCAATGTTTCGGTAAAATAGTCCTCGTCCTCCTCGTTTTCGCCCTCGGCGGGAAGAGCGGGAGTCTGCAACTCGCTGTCGGCATCCTGATTCAGTACGATGCGTTTATCCCCTTGCCCGATAAATTCGTCTATCAGTTCCTGATGCTGCATGCGGGGCACTGCCGTAATCGTATCGGGAGCGTCTTCGCTCTGCATCAGATATGCCATATAGTCTGTAGAGGCATCCACCGGTTTCGGACGGTGGGGCTTCTCCTCCGGCAAGTTGGCCAGAAAATTATCTATGAGCGAATAGGTGCGGTCCTCTTCCACCTCTCCCGCCTTCTCGGCTTGATACTTTTTGACGGGTTCGAACCGATAGTTTACGCCTTCTATCAAACGGAACAGGGCCTTACGGTCGGGCAGAAAAAAGGCGGCGCGACGAAGCTCCCGGTCGAAAGCCGCATCGTGCAAGAGGTACAGATTGCGCAAATAGAGCAGACGGGCCGGCTGAAAGTAAGGATAGTCGCCGACCAGCTTTTCCAGGCGGGGCAACGTTTCCTTATCCAGTTTCTCCGGATGCTTGATATAATCCGATAAGTTCAAATCCATATCCTTACCAATTCGCTACGGTTGCATTAAATATCTGGTCTACAATATCCTTCACCATCTGGGTCACCAGTTCTTCCTGTACGGCCGTCAGTTGCTGCGACGAATCATACTGGGACGTGGCGCTGAACTTCTGTTCGAAATCCTCGTTGTGGTTGGCATTATTCACAAAACGGACATTCACCGTCATCTTCAACTGCACCTGCGACGAAAATCCGTCGGCAGACACGGCCTTGTTGAACTGGCTGTATTCCACAATCTCGCCCGAAAGCTGCAAATCCCCGTTACGGTTCACCTGCCTCAACTTGGTCTGGCGGGCAAAGACATCGGTCAGTTGGTTGCTGAAAATAGACTGCATGGGCGCCCATACGTATGCAGAACGGATGGGGAAAGCCGAAATCTGTATCGTCTTGGTTTTCGTATAGTCGATGGATGCCCCGTTGAATTTATAGGAGATGGAACAGGCCACCAAAAAAAAGACACAAGACAGAAGCCCGACCGCTTTGCTTTTAAAGATCCTCTTTATCCAAACCATATTCCTTTATTTTACGATAAAGCGTCCGTTCGGAGATGTTCAGTTCCTGGGCGGCCTTGCGACGCTTGCCCCGATTCTTCTCCAAAGCCCTCACTATCATCTGGCGTTCCACGTCGTTCAACGACACGGCCTCTTCCACATACTCTTCCGGAGTCTGGAATTCATCCGCTCCTTTGGCTGCATGAGCCACAGGGTAAGCGACATCCGGCTGATAGTAGGTTATTGGCTGTTCGACAACCTGGGGGGCGGAAGACCGCTCACGCTCCACCCGCTGCCCGTGCACCAGCTTTTTCAGCTCCGTCACGTCGTTGCGCAAATCGAAAAGTATCTTGTACAGCAACTCGCGTTCGTTTTCAAAACTGTGGCCTTCGTTCCGTTTGTTCAACGGCACGATGTCGTGCGTCACCGGATCTTCGGGGATATAACCGGACAAGATTTCAGGAGTAATTATCCGCTCCGGGGAGAGGATGGAAATCTGTTCCGTCACGTTCTTCAGTTGGCGGACGTTTCCCGGCCACGAATATCTTTTCAGCCTTTCCTGGGCTGCTTCCGTCAGTTCCACCGGATCCGGCATATTATACTTTTCCGCCGTGTCCATCGCAAACTTCTTGAAGAGCAGCACCACGTCGTCTCCCCGTTCGCGAAGAGCCGGCATCTTGACGGGAATCGTGTTCAGGCGATAGAACAGGTCCTCACGGAAACGGCCGTCGCGGATGGCCTGCGCCATGTTGACATTGGTAGCCGCCACGATGCGCACGTCTGTCTTGCGCACGTCGCTCGAACCGACCCGGATGTATTCGCCCGTCTCCAGCACACGCAACAAGCGTGCCTGCGTGGCCAAGGGCAGCTCTCCCACCTCATCGAGAAACAGCGTACCTCCGTTGGCCGCCCCGAAATAGCCTTCGCGCTCTCCTATCGCCCCGGTAAAAGCTCCTTTCTCATGACCGAACAGTTCGGAATCTATCGTTCCCTCAGGAATGGAACCGCAATTCACGGCAAAGTATTTCTTCGTCTTTCTCAGGCTGTTGTCGTGGATAATACGGGGAATGATTTCCTTTCCCACACCGCTCTCTCCGGTGATCAATACGGATAAGTCCGTCTTGGCCACTTGCAAAGCAATGTCCACTGCATGGTTCAACCCTTCCGAATTGCCCACGATACCATATCTTCTTTTCTGTGCCTGAACGTCGGATGTATTCATATCTTCTACCCAAATGCGATTGTCGACAAAATTACATAAAAAATCCCGTGGGACACAACTTTAACCGTATTAATTTAAGAAAAACTAAGCAGACTTGTTGCCCAACTTGATCAACAGCAAACCGACGGCCGTCCACACCAGTTCCCGCAAGCGGATAATCAAACCGGTATAAACACCGTAGGCGCCGGCCAGGGAAAGTCCGCCCACAGCCAACGCGAAGCCGCCTTCACGCGCGCCCATCCCCATCGGAATAAAGAAAAACAAATTGGCAAAAAGCGACGTGAATGCCTGTATCAGCACGCAATCCCAAAAGGAAACATGGTCGGTCAGTATCAACAAGATGAACTGGATTTCAAGACAACCGGCCACCCGCACGGCGAACTCTATGAACAACGACAGATAGAACGTGGACTTGCGTTGTGCATGCAAGGCGGCTATCTGGCTGTCTACCTTCCGTATGGACTCTTCCCGCGTGTCGATGAACCGCCGCAGACGGGACTTCAATCCGGGTATGTGGGCCAACAGGCGCAAGGCTTTCATGGCCAGTCCGTTTTTATATCCTTTCTGGAAAAAGTAAATGCCCGTACCGCAGAAGGCGGAACAGACGACCATGAACACCGCCATTCCGGCCGACATTTCCCGGCCATAGAGCCACAAGTAAAGGAGGATGGAGAAAGTCCAGAAACAGAAATGGGAAAAGATGTGCATCATGGCATACAGAATCACGCTGGATGTCGCCTTGGCCGCCCCTACGTACGGTGTCAGTTCCATAATACGGTAAGGCTCGCCGCCGAGAAGTCCCACCGGAGTGACGTAGTTCAGCGCATAACCGCTGATCGTGTACTTATAAATCTTCAGAAAAGGCACTTTCGGTGCCGCCCCGTCGTGGATGATGACCGACCACGACCAGGCGTTGGCCAGATAGAGAAAGACCCACAAGAGGATGACGGCAGGAAACCAATATCCCGCCCGACGGACGTTGTCCCATAATTCCGAATAGGACAGGTCCGAAGTGCAGAGCATAATGATAATGGCCACCACGCCGATGGCCAGAAACACGTTACGGTAGAGAGGCTTCATGTTATTCTTCCGGAGCGTTCAGTTTGAGTTTGTCGCTGTCGTCACGACGCTCGTGATACTGCTTGCGCAAAGGATGGGCATACGCCTCTTCGTAACGGACACGGTTGCGGTACACATCCAATGCCGCATAGACCGCCTGGCGGAAAGATGCCTCGTCGGCCTTTCCCTGTCCGGCGATATCGTAAGCCGTACCGTGGTCGGGAGAGGTACGGACAATGGGCAGCCCGGCCGTATAATTCACCCCGTCCGTCATAGACAGCGCCTTGAACGGCGCTAATCCCTGGTCGTGGTACATGGCCAGCACACCGTCGAAATGCTCGTACGTACGGTTTCCGAAAAAACCGTCGGCCGCATAAGGGCCGAAACAGAAGACGCCTTCTTTCTCCATATCCTGGAGAGCCGGCCGGATAATATCCCTTTCCTCCGTACCCAACAGACCGTCGTCACCGGCATGGGGGTTCAACGCCAATACGGCAATACGCGGATTCGACACATTGAAATCCTTGCGCAGCGCCTCATGGAAGATACGGATTTTTTGCATTACGGCTTCCTTGGTTATCGCCTGCGCCACGTCGCGGATCGGCAAATGTGTGGTCACCAAAGCCACGCGAAGCACATCATTCATCAAAATCATCAGTGCCTCCCGGCCTTCCCCGGCGCGCTCCTGTATATATTCCGTATGTCCGGGGAAATGGAAACCGTCGCCCTGAATCGTCGCCTTGTTGATAGGCGCCGTCACCAATACGTCGAACAGCCCCTCGCGATAATCCGCCATAGCCCTTTCCAAAGCAGCCAAAGCCGCCTTGCCGCTCTCGGCCGAAGGCTGTCCGAAATCGATCTTCACCTCGTCCGTCAAACAGTCCACCAGATTCAAGCGCCCCTCCACGGCCTCATCCGCTTTCTGTATCGTGACGAAATTTGTCGTCAGTTCCATCGCCTTACGGTGGTAAGTGGCCACTTTAGGCGAACCATATATAATAGGTGTACACAACTCCAACATCATCGGTTCGCTGAAAAGCTTCAGGATAATCTCGTATCCCACACCGTTTATGTCACCGTGGGTTATCCCCACCAAGATCTTACCATTCTTCATATCTTTCGTTTCTGATTTTATTCTTGTTCTTTTCCTGCCACCACGCTGACTTCGGGTATGCTGGCTTTCAATTCACGGGCTTGCTCACCCGGCAAGCAAAGGGTGTACAACGCAGCCTCCAACCGACGGATCAATCCCCGCTTCATTTTCTCCGGTGCATAGACAAAGCCTTCCGCCACCACCACACGGTTGTTCAACGTGTCCACCCGGGAATGACTGACGAACGGACCGCCCATGGCATCGTGCTCCATCTTCCACAGTCCGCGGGTCTCCATGGCATACTCCCCTTTCACCGCAATGGGTTTCACCGACGTGCAGAGGGTATCGGTGGCCATATACATGCGTGGTTCCGTACCGGGAATGTTCGCTTTCATCACCGAATCGCGCTTGGCCAGCACATATTGTTTATTAAACGTCCGGGGACCTTCGTAGGGATAGGAATACATGCAGATGTTCACCAACCCCGAGGCCGTGTTGGAAGATGCCCAGAAGAAATCCTTCCCTTTCTTGTAACTTTTGATTTCCACCGGTGCCCAAAATTGGCAACTGAAGATGGAATCGGCCAAGTATAACACGACCTCCGAATGTTTTTTCTCCAATTCATTGATTTGCCTATTCATTTCCATTTTCACCAAAAAGTCGATGATGGATTGGGCATTCTTTTGCACAAAAGCGGCAAAGTCCTTTTCATTCGGACTTTGAATAGTCAACACGACTTGCGGTTGGGCATACACGTCGCGTGTGAATTTCATTTTGGTCTGTGTATATTGGTTGGGAGCTATATCCACCTTTATAATGTTCCGAAAAATGTTCAACACCTGATTGAAACGTTGCGGGTCGGTTTGCGAAATCCGGAACGAACGCTCGGGCTGCGGAAGGCCGGGAATATCCGTATCCAATACATCAAACAGCGCACGTCCCGCAGGACGCTGCCACAGAGAATCGCCCACAACGACCAACACCTCATACGGGCGTCCGCTTGAGGAGGGCTTAGCCAAATGGTCACAGGCCGCCAAAAGTGTTACAACAGCCCATATTCCACACCATAACATCCACCTGTATTCCAATTTCCTTTTCATAGTCCTATTCTGTTTATTAAAGTTCCACACCTTGTTGCTTCGCCGTGCTCAACAACCCGCAAGCGGCAAAAATATCCTGTCCGCGCGATGCCCGGATGGTAGAAAAAAGTCCGTGTCCGGTCAGATAATCCCGAAAGCGCAACATGCCTTCCTCCGACGTCCCCTTCAAGTCCACACCGGGAACAGGATGGAAACGAATCAGATTCATCCGGCACTCCAATCCGTCGAGCAAGCGTAAGAGTTCCTTGGCATGCGCCGGGGTATCGTTCACCCCTTCGAACATCGTATATTCGAAAGAAAGACGACGCTGATGCGTAAAGTCGTACTCCCGGAGCAACGTCACGATTTCCCGCAGGGCGTAACTGTTCTCGGCCGGCATCAACCGGGCACGCTGGTCGGCAAAAGGATTATGCAGACTGACAGCCAGATGACATTCACTCTCGTCCAAGAAACGTTTCAGCCCCTTGCGCAGTCCGACGGTAGACACCGTGATGCGTTTAGGGCTCCAGGCATAGCCATAATCAGCCGTCAGAATCTCCGTGGCGCGCAACACGTTATCCAAATTGTCCAACGGTTCTCCCTGTCCCATAAATACCACATTGGTCAGGGTTTCGCGTTCCGGCAACGAATACAGTTGGTTCAGGATATCGGCTGCCGTCAATTGTCCGGAAAAGCCCTGTTTTCCGGTCATGCAAAAACGGCAGTTCATCCTGCACCCCACCTGAGAAGACACGCAAAGCGTAGCCCGGTCGCCATCGGGGATATACACCGTCTCCACATATCCGCCCGCCGCCGTACGGTACAGATACTTCACAGTCCCGTCTGCCGAGCGTTGACCGTCCACCGGTGCCGCACAGCCCACGGTATAACGTTCGTTCAACAAATGACGGTTCTTCGCCGAAATATTGGTCATTTCGTCAATGGAAGCCACCTTCTTCCCATACAGCCATTCCGCCATCTGACGGGCGGCAAATGACGGCATACCGATTTCTCCCGCCACGGCCTTCAACTCCGCCAGCGTCATGCCCAATAATGCTATCTTATCCTCCACGGTTATCTCTTCTCCTTTATTTTACAGGCAAAGTTACGGAAAAAAGAGAAAACTTTCCACTATATTGGACTTCTATTAGTATATTTGCACGCTATAATACATAAATTACCACATGAAATCGTCATCACATTCTCCACGAATAGACTGTTTCCTCCCTTGCGGAACGGAAAATCAAACCGCCGGACTGGTACAGGAACTCCGCGACAGCGGATGGACAGGCCGTATCTACGGGCTATGCCCCGCAGGCGTCGGGGCCATCCTGCCGGAGACCTGCCTGCCGTTACCTACCGACGGGATTTTCAGCACACAGACTATCCTGGACATGGCTCGCCTCTGCGAGGCCGAATACTGCTTGTTCTACCACAAAGCCTTGCCGCTGGAACTGGGATTCCATGCCCTCGACCGACTGTTGCGTGTGGCCGACGACACCCGTGCCGACTTGCTTTATGCCGACCACTACGCCATACAGGACGGGACACGGCAACCCCATCCGCTCATAGACTACCAAAAGGGCAGCCTGCGCGACGATTTCGACTTCGGCCCGTTGGTCCTGATACGTACCGAAGCCCTGAAAGCATACGCCGGACAAGAGAATTTGCCCGACTATCATTTTGCAGGATGGTATGACTTACGTCTGTATCTGAGCCGTCACGGCGAGTTGTTCCATTTAAACGAACTCCTTTATACGAAAACGGAAACCGACGCCCGGAAAAGCGGAGAGAAAAACTTCGACTACGTAGACCCGAAAAACCGCACCGTGCAAATCGAAATGGAAAAAGCCTGCACGGAGCACCTGAAGCAAATCGGGGCTTATCTGGCTCCCGATGAATTCGACGAGGTAGACTTCCGTACCGAAGATTTTCCCTGTGAGGCCACCGTCGTCATTCCGGTACGCAACCGGGTCCGTACTATCGAAGATGCCATCCGCAGCGTGCTGTCCCAAGAAACAGATTTCGATTTCAACCTTATCGTGGCAGACAATCATTCCACAGACGGAACGACGGAAGCCATCGCGCGTTATGCCGCCCGTGACCCTCGCGTCGTCCACCTTATCCCCGAACGCAGCGACTTAGGTATCGGAGGCTGTTGGAACTTGGCCGTACATCACCCGCGCTGCGGGCGCTTCGTCGTCCAGTTGGATTCGGACGACCTGTACAGCTCTCCACAGACTTTGCAACGCATCATACAAACTTTTTATCATGAAAAGGCGGCCATGGTCATCGGAGCCTACCGCATGACGGACTTCTCCCTGCAAACTCTGCCGCCGGGCCTGATAGACCACAAGGAATGGACACCCGAAAACGGACGCAACAATGCCTTGCGCATCAACGGACTGGGTGCCCCGCGCGCTTTCTTCACTCCGATTCTGAGGAAGCTGCAAATCCCGAACACCAGTTACGGGGAAGATTATGCGCTCGGCTTATGCTTTTCACGCTACTATCGCATCGGGCGCATTTATGAAGAACTTTACTTGTGCCGGCGTTGGGAAGGCAATTCCGACGCGGCACTGAGCATAGAAAAAGTCAATGCCCACAATCTTTATAAGGACCGGCTACGTACTATCGAGATAGAAGCCCGCCGCCGGTTGAACCGACTGTGGGCACACCCGCTGACCCCCGAAGACATGCAGGCTTTCTTCCGCAAGCAATTAGAGGACTGGGACGAAGCCCGACAACGTTACGAAGACCTTCAAAAAGCGGAAACCAAGGAACTGGTCATCGGCGACCATACGCTGACCGCCCAGTTCAATCCGGCACGCATGACCTCGACCGGAGCCAGCATCTCCGCCGAAGCCTTGGCCGCACGCCCGTGCTTCCTTTGCGACCTGAACCGGCCGGAGGCACAACATGCCCTACCCATAGAAGGACATTATCAACTGTTGGTGAACCCTTATCCCATCTTACCGGAACACTTTACCATTCCGGCACGGAGACATACTCCGCAAAGCATCCTGCCTCACTTCAAGACCTTGCGCAACATGGCCTGGAACATACCGGAAGCCGTCTTTTTCTACAACGGCCCCGTATGCGGCGCTTCAGCCCCCGACCACATGCACTTCCAGGCCGGGAAACGGGGTGTGCTGCCCATCGAACGGGACTGGAAAAGTTACGAAATGGGGATGGAAAAACTCTATCCTCTGCAACCGGCCGAAGAAGAAAGCATCGAGGAAATCATGATGCAGAACGCCAACTGCGGACTTTACATCCTCAAAAGTTATATCTGTCCGGTATTTGTCATCCGCACCCGTCCGTCGGAACATCCCTGCCTGCTTTTTGAAAAACTCTACTATGCCCTTCCGCTCTGCGACGGGGAAAGCGAACCGCGTATGAATATCCTTTGCTGGCGGCAATCCTGGAACGCCGGACGCGAAGACGAAATCGTCATCTTGATTTTCCCACGCAAGAAACACAGACCGGCTTGCTACGGACAGACCGGCGAGCATCAACTGCTCGTCAGCCCCGGAGCCTTGGATATGGGCGGGCTGCTCATCACACCGCGAGAAAAAGATTTCCGAACCCTCACGGCCGGACTGGCTACGGACATTCTGCGTGAAGTGACGCTGAGCGAGGAAGAGCTGCAGCCGGTCATCGGGCAGTTCACCCGTCATCTGAAGAAAGACGGCACGGAAAACACGGAGCCACGCACGGCTCCTGAACGGCTTCATGAAGGCACGGAACCCGAGGTCAGCGTAGGCATCATGAGCCGGCAACGCATTCGTTTCTCTCTCAACGCCACCTACTCGGCCAAAGGCAGCCTCGTAAGGGGCGAGCAAACGGTGGAATGCAGCGAAGGAGGCATCCTGTGGAATGGAAACCTATACCGGGAACTGACTTTTACCCCACAGGAAAACAAAGCTTCTTTCTCGCTTTACGACGTGACGATCGGCATTAAATTCCATTGGGAACGGCAAGAGACGCAAATCTTCAGCGGCACATTGAAATTAGTGGTGGAAGAAGAAAAAATCACGGCCATCAACGTGTTGCCGGTAGAAGATTACCTCATCAGTGTCATTTCCAGCGAAATGAATGCCTCCGCCTCTCCCGAGTTCCTGAAAGCATCGGCCGTCATCAG
>OLGI01000921.1_pt1 | contig 28171 bp, 15 predicted proteins | sample 1605221 | NCBI WGS metagenome assembly OLGI01 (sample SAMEA3888915, study PRJEB22519) | human gut metagenome | biome: human gut; feature: human-associated habitat; material: faeces | place: Denmark | collected 2010 | reverse complement strand
TGAATCATTTCAAGCACCTTTATGACGTCTTCAGACTTCGTGCCACGTATCATGGTCACAAGTGTACCTCTGCCACCACGTCCCGCACGATTAGTGACAACAGTATATAATTCTCCGCAGCTTAAAGAAGTCTCGTCAATACAAAGGCTAGGGACCTGAGGTTGTGCCCGCATTCTGACACATTTACATTTGTAGTATTAAATATCCCAATAAAAATATAAGTGTATATTGTAATGGGATCTTAATAGAGGATTAAAAAATAAATACTTAATGGGCTGTTTCTTATGAATTCTACTGAAATCTTATAATAATTGCTCAAAAAATCACATTCTTTGTATACGTAATATCCTAATTTTGGAACGCAAATTAAAAGAATATTAATAAACTAAATTATCTGATTTATATGACAAAATTAAGATGTATGCTTTGTTGCCTGATGATCTGTACTATTACTATTGATGCTAGGACTGTTAATGATATATATAAAAGAATATCTGCACAAGTCTCCTTGAAGGTTCCCGGTAATCAATCACGAAACTATTCCCTTGCTTTTCAAGGAGCCGTTGATGATAAGGGAATCTATCTGTTAGAGTCTGAAGAAAAAATACCATTAATCATTACAGAGAGAATAGAACGTGACAATGTTAAATGTGTAATGGTAGTAAGTATTACGGCATTGGAAGACGTGTACTTTAATTATCAACAACAGTTGAAAACAGGCTTCCGACATAATGACTGTATGTTTTATCTACCAGGATTCTGGTATAGTCGCAATTTACGTTCTCCTAAAGGTGCTCCTTCATTTCATATATCAGAGAGTTGGCTGGTACGTGAGGATCGTCTGAGCTCACCCCTTACCGGTATCTTCAATCAGAAAGATGGACGTTATATGACTGTGGCACGCAAGGACGATTTTCAATGGGATGCCCTTGCTACCCACCAAACAGGCGAAATCATCCTCTCGGGCAAAACGTCCCTAGGGTTCACCGGCTTTGAGAGCCATGACGGAACATCAACACTATCTTTTGGATTTCCTTACCGAGAAGCTCCTAAAACCTATATTCGTAAGTTGACGCTGGCTCCGGAGGTTACATCTTTCCAATATCTAAAAAAAGGAGAAACAGTACTCCTGACCTGGGAATTTATTGAGGGGCAGGCTACAGACTACTCAGATTTTATTTGCCATACTTGGGAATATTGTTATGATACATACCGTCCCCAACCTGTGAAAATACCTTTTTCTCCAGAAGAGATAAAAGGAGTGCTGAGCAATTATTTTGTGGAAAGTTTTGTTGGGGACAAAGCTCTTGCCTATTACTCCAGCCCTGAAATGAAAGTGGCAGCCTGTGCCAACATGAATGTAGCAGAGATAGGTTTTGTCGGTCGCGTACTTCTAAACGCTTTCAATGCATGGGAGTTTGGCAATGAGAATGGACGTGATGACCTTGCAGCTAGCAGTAAAAAGATATTTGATAGTTACTTAGAAAATGGCTTTACGGAAACCGGTTATTTGCGTGAATGGGTAAATCTGGAAAATGATAGTGATGTGAAAGAAGAACGCCCAGTGCATAGCATACGTCGTCAGTCGGAAGGAATTTATGCCATGTTTCATTATCTGAATTATGAACAGAAGTATAAACGTCACCATCCTGATTGGGAACAACGCTTAAAGAAAATGCTCGATATGTTCTTGCAACTGCAAAATCCAGATGGAAGTTTTCCACGTAAATTCCATGATGACTTTACAGTTGTTGACGGAAGTGGAGGAAGTACTCCATCCGCTACATTACCTCTGGTTATGGGATATAAATATTTTAAGGACAAACGCTATCTGTCCGCTGCCCGGCGTACTGCGGAATATCTGGAAAAAGAGCTTATATCAAAGGCTGACTATTTCTCCTCTACGCTGGATGCAAACTGTGAGGATAAGGAAGCTTCCCTCTATACCGCTACGGCAACTTACTATTTATCATTGATAACAAATGGTACGGAACATAACCACTATGCCTCTCTGACACGAAAAGCGGCTTATTTTGCCTTGTCCTGGTATTACGTCTGGGACGTTCCGTTTGCTCCCGGGCAGATGTTGGGTGATATCGGTCTGAAAACTCGCGGCTGGGGAAATGTCTCGGTGGAGAATAATCATATTGATGTATTTATTTTTGAATTTGCCGATGTGCTCCGTTGGCTTTCCAAAGAGTATAATGAACCTCGTTTCTCTGATTTTGCTGAAGTCATTTCTACTTCCATGTGCCAGTTACTTCCTTATAAAGGACATATGTGTGGAGTGATAAAAGTTGGTTATTATCCGGAAGTGATCCAGCACACCAACTGGGATTATGGAAGGAATGGAAAAGGATATTATAATGACATGTTTGCTCCCGGTTGGACGGTAGCATCCCTTTGGGAATTGCTGACACCGGGACGTACTGAGAATATACTGTTGAAATAGCTCTGATATCCACTTTTCAGGATATTCTTATATCCTGTTGTATGTTAATTAATGAAACTAACAATTAAGACAATGCAGAGACTACGTATTTTAGTTATATTAATACTTCTTTCTTTGATGCCTCTTTATTCCCTTGCCGTTCTGAATGAAGGACAATATGCATTCCGTTCACTTGATATCAATAATGGATTATCCCAGAATACGGTCCATGCCATCCTTCAGGATAAACAAGGATTTATGTGGTTTGGGACGAAGGATGGTCTTGACCGGTATGATGGTATCTCTTTTCGGACTTTCATGAAAGAATCCGGAACCTTGGGCAATAATTTCATCACTTCTTTGTATGAAGACAATCTTGGGCAAATATGGATTGGGACAGACGTAGGCCTATATGTCTATTGCCCACAAATGGAAAAGGTCAGGCATTTTACTCTGATAAGTAATTCAAACATAGATATAGACTGTACGGTCAATCTGATAACTGGGGACCAGAAAGGAGGTATCTGGGTTGTAACTCAGACGCGGGGAATCTTCTATTACAATCCCCAGGATAGCCAGTTGGTTAATTATCAGTCGGACGGGTCCGGTTCTTCTCATCCTTCAACATATGCGGCCAACCGCCTGCACGACCGTGGGTATAACCCGCCATATCACACAAGGCTGGATAGAAAGAAACCAATCCCTTGACACGATCATCGAGTCCGGCAATCACAATGGAAAGCGCACCGCCCTGGCTTCCTCCAAAGGTCGCCAGATTACCATTGAATTCGGGAAGTGTGTAAATGAAATCAATGGCTCTCACACAGCCTGTATAAACCCGTTTGTAATAGTACTTGTCCCGATTGTCCATATTGAACGAGTGGTAATTCTTCAAAGCTCCGTTATAAAGCCGATGATACACATCTCCCGTCAGGTTGACCGGAATGCCGTGAATACCGATTTCCAGAATGATAAAACCTTTTCCGGCACGTTCGGCTTCTCCGTTATAGGCACGGATACCTGCCCCCGGCACTTTCAGAATCGCCGGATATTTCCCGGAAGCCTTCGGAACACAAAGGATGCCGTACATACGGGACGCATAGTCATTGTTCGCGAAGGAGACATGATATACGTTCACCTTATCTGTGCACCTTTCCGGCAGTAAAGTCATTATCGGTTCCAGTGCCCACTTTTCAGCGGCTTCTTTGGTACTTTTCCAAAATTCCAGAAAGTCGACGGGCAACGGAGTGGTCGGTTGCAATTTTTCAGGAGAAAAGCCGACGGTAGCCACGCCTTCATACTCACGCCCTTGGCAAGTGACAAAAGCACGGCAACGCAGGAACCCTTCTTTTTTCATAGTCCCTGCGTTAATTTCAAGCTTTTCATTCTTCAAAGGCTGTTTGCCTGTCTGATGAGGTTTCATCATGTCTTCCGAAATCTCATAACGTACTTCCAGATTATCCTGTGGGATATTGCATTTCAATACCACTACTTTGAATTTCACTTTTTCTCCCGGTTTATACAGCCAATTGGTGTGGTCTGGAGTGACCTGCACTTGAACCAGTCTTTCCTGCGGCTGTCCCCATGCAACTATCTGCATGGAGACAAATGCTATCAGGAGAAGAAGAAAACGTACACTTTTTACCATAGTTCCCTATTTTATTTCATTTGTCGTTGTTATATTAATATCCCATTTATCAGCTATTAATACTCATTGTCTCAAACTATTAATACCCATTGTCTCAACTATTAATACCTATCCGCCCAACTATTAATACCTGACAACTCAACTATTAACATCCAACAGCAGAGATATTAATGCTCCTCTCCACACATCATAACACTCTGCGAATCAGAAGTTAACACATCATTCGTGATTAGCGTAAAATGCAGATAGCCGCCTTTTTATGGTTTTACTTCGTATTGATAGAGTGCAAAAGAGTTCTTGTCATTTAGCTCGAAACTTACTCTACCCTGTGCGACGACTTTTGCAGCAAACTTCTTGCCACTTCCCATCACAGGAGTAAAAGTAACTTTCTTACCCTCAGGAAGCCAAGTGTCAATAGTCCCCCTGGCTTGCTCATTATCTTCGCGGTAAACCACAAGATAGCCTTGCGTGCCGGAGACGGTCGATTGGAATCCTGTCCACGAACGTCCCGAAGGTTCTTCACCAATAGGCAGTATGACGCCTTGATGAAACCGGAGTTGCAAAGGTTGGTATTTCTTGAGCAGAGATGCCGTAATATAAGCCTCTTCGGGCAGGTTCGAAGCCTCCATCCAAGCCAACGGCTGCGCCGCCAAGGTGATGGCAAAGAGGTAATCGAAACTGTAACGGGCGGGGGCAAAAGGGTCGGCAGCGTCATACTTGTCGGCATTGCGCCATTTATTAAGGAACTCTATCTGCATCTTCTCCGCCGGTACATAGCGAGACAGCATCCAGAGGTTGCGCAAGGTGCGATAAGGGTAATAGTTGCCCCAATCGGTATAGCGGTTTTCCAAGAAGATGTTGCCGTACTCGTTCATATAGTGATACCCACCGCGACGACCGGCAGTGGCATCGAGGTTGAAAATCACTTCATAGTTGGTTTGCTCCAACACGGTATCAAACAGTCGGCGTAGATTCTGTTCAGCTGTCTTGGTAGGTATCTGCAGGCCGTCTATCTTAAAACAGCAGATGCCGTACTTCTTATAAAGTCCGATAATGGCTTGCGCATCTTTTTGCCAATCGGCAAAATCATTCTGTATGCTGGGATTGAACCATAATCCGATGCGAATACCCAATTTCTTGCCTTTCTCTACAATAGGTTTCAGCCCATGAGGGAACTTTGTGGGGTTGGGCGTCCAGTAATCGCCACTTTTCCAGATATCCTTAAAACTACCTCCGGCAGTCTTCGAGTTAGGGCTTTTTCCGCTCTGCCAGCCATCGTCCAGTTGAAAGAGGGTAATGCCCATGCGTGCGGCACGGTCTAGTTCTGCCAGACAGAAAGCCTCATCTATTTTGGCATCCTGGCTACGGTCGCCCCAGGTATTGAGCATAATCATCTCATCCTGTGCGGCGGTGTGGTGGCGCAGTTGTTTCTGATAGAGGCGCAGGGCAGTAAGCGCTTCTTGCTCGCCACCGGTATAGATGCCGGTAACGCATCCATAAACGCGGGTCCAGCTATCCGGCTTTACATCATGAGACGCAATGCCCAGCCCCACTACCATAAAATCACTAAAGTCCGCCACGAAGTCAGAACCCGGATAATGTAATTGGGTACTGCTGCTAGGAGCCTCTTTCAAAAAAAAGAAGCCTTGACGCGTAACTACGTCATGAGCAAAAAGCAAATTACCACGATACGTATTGCGACGGTAAGGAAGCCAGGTACGCCCGGTCACCAGATTGTCGTTCCAATCGGTGTAGTCGAAAAACTCGATTGTGCGGGCACTCCAATGATTGCCGGATAGTTGCAACCTGTCGAGCGTGGGAGTTTTCACCCCCGTAGCCATATCGGCCGTGTGCTCTATATTTTTGCGGTCGGCGTTAGAGCGGTTATCCTCCTTATTCTGATAAAGTTCCACTTGCCCTTTCAGATAGGTGTCGCAAGCAATGGCGGGACAGTCTGCATAAATGCGATAGCGACGCTCTATATTCAGCGAACCGATAGTGCAAGCCACGGTAGCCTGCAGATAACTGGCGTGGATGCCGTTCGTCGGTATCTCGTTCACGGTAAGTGTAGCATCCGTAGGGATACCTTTCACAATCGAGAAATCGGGTTGTTTGCCCTGTGCCGGAATGGTTTTTCCGTGTTGCTTGTCAGTAAGGCTGATGGTAACAGGCGCACCGTTATTCCACAGCATGGCGCGTTCCATATAGTTATTGCCCATACGTAGCGTGTCACCTTTCAGAAAAGCGTAATACTGTTGTCCTCCCCAAAGCGGCAAGGTACATATTGCCGATAGAAATATCGTAATAATATTTTTTTTGCTCATAGTTTGTCTACGGTTTGATGTAAGCTCCCGGAACTTCCAACAATTTGTTGGGTTCGTTGAATCGTTGGTTATCGGGCACATCGCGTTTGCCCAGACCCGCTTGCATAAGTTGCTTCAGTTCCGGCAGGTGATGATGATAGATGTCGCGCGGCTCTACACGATGCTTGTGGCAGAGTCCGGCTGCCATACCTACTACTTCACCCATCATGCCGGTAGTACGCATCACACGTACCGTACCCAAAGCTACATGGGTGCAGCTCATATTGCGGCCTGCCATAAAGAGGTTGTCCACATTGCGAGAATAGAGGCAGCGATAGGGAACGGCATAAGGATGAATCCAACGATGCACCGTAGCCGACTTGAATTCATTGCCGGGAAAACGTACACTATTCACGCTGTCGGGGAAGTGAAGGTCGATGCTCCAGGTCGTGGTAAACGAAGCATCCTCATGCGCCACATTCTTGTCTATATCGTCCTGTGACAGCACGTAGTCGCCCAAGAGACGGCGTGATTCACGTTTGCCTGAAACATACGCCACCCAGTCGAGGGAACGGTTGGCATACTTCTTATGGTCTTTATAGTGATTTTTCAGATAGCTCCAGTTGGAATATATCACCAAAAGCCCATAGTCGCGTACACGTTCAGCTTCGCTGACTTGATTGCGGTTCATACCCGTTTCCCATTTCCACTCGCCCATGGTTACAGGCTCACAGTTTTCAGCGTCAAAGCGCACGCCATATTCAAAATGAGGGAATGAGGTTTTCTTCTTCATGTCCTTGCTATACCATTGTATAGAGGCGCCCATGACCAATGAGTCGGGCTGTTCGGGAGCAAGGCTCTCGCCATATTCATCGCGACCTTCACGCCCCATAGCCCAATCGGCACCGGCTAAATAGCCTATGGTAGCATCACCTGTGCAGTCGCTAAAGAGAGGAGCGGTAAGTTCGGTTTGTTCGCCCGTCTCGATATGCTGGATAGTGACTGACGCAATGCGGTCTGCTTGCATCTTCACGGCTACCGCACGCTGAGAAGCATAAAGAGTAATGTTCTTTTCGGCATCTATGAAGTCTTCTTTCTTCTGGTCTTCGTAGTAGTCACCCGGTTGTGCATTACCGGAACGTTCATGACCGAACTCACGTATCATACGCCCCAATCCCTGATTAGGCCCCATTTCAATAATACCGCCGAGATGTACACGAATCTCTGACGAGTTATTGCCGCCCAATACAGGACGGTCGTTCACTAGTGCCACCTTACAGCCTAACCGGGCGGCCGATGCGGCAGCACACATTCCGGCTATTCCCCCTCCTACTACCACAAAGTCGTATTGATGAGCGGGTACCGTCTGTTGTTGTCGCAAGCGGGTACGAAGTGCGGCTGTCTCTGCCGCATCCCAGGTAGCAGGCTGCGTGTTCGCATCGGTCGTAAGGTAAATGGCATCGCAACGACCATCGAAACCGGTGAGGTCTTTCAGGGCAAGGGTGGTAGTCCCTGCTTTCAATACTGTCTTTCCGGCAAATTGCCATTGCCAGGAATTACCGGTATGTCCTAATGTAGCTTTCAGCAATTTGCCGCCTAAAGCCAGGCGGAACTTTCCGGGGCCCTCGGCATCGGTCCAAGGTGAAGTCCAGTTGTAGGTACGGGCATATACGTAGTAAGTGCCCGCCTGGGGAATGTTGATTTCTGCCGTAGCATCCGCCACAGGGATGCCCATGCCATGTGCCATGAGATAGGGCGAACCCATTTGATCCATGAACTGCTGGTCGAGCACCCAGCCGCCTCGCTGGCTGAAGCTTTCTGCTTCGATGAGCAGTTCTTCGGCTACAGCCACAAGGCTACAAGCTACGGCTATGCATGTCAATAAGAATTTTTTCATCACAGTACAGCGTTTTTATGATTATTGTCTACTATCTTCACAGAGGGAACAGATTATCTCGCCATTTTATAAATTTCATTGCCTGCCATCAAAAAAGCACCAACTCCATAAACCTCCGTCATGTCACGAGTCACTTTCTTCGGATCGGCACCGATTTGCTGCACATAACCCAGTTTCCCATTCGGTTCCACAGCCGAGACTAATGCATTCCAGCCTTTTATCATTACAGGAAGATAAATTTCCTTATCCAATAAACCTTCGTTTATTCCATAAGCAATGGAATAGACAATGAAAGTAGTGCAACTCGTTTCCGGTGATGGATAAGAGGCAGGATCCAAAAGACTGGCATGCCAGAAACCGTCCGGATGCTGTAATCCGGCAACACGGGTAGCCAGTTTTACAAATAATTCCTCATAGAATTTGCGGTTCTTATCTTTCTTGGGCAGTTCCTTTAATATTTCAACCAGACCACCAAGCACCCAACCGTTGCCACGTCCCCAAAAGACTTTCTTGCCATTGGCTTCACGCTTATCAAAATAACGCCAGTCACGGTAGAACAAGTTTTCTTCTTTATCGAACAGGTAATCATAAGTCGCTTTATACTCACGATTCATAAATTTGATATATTTTTTCTCCCCGGTCAGCATATACAGTTTGGCATATACAGGGGGAGCCATAAAGAGAGCATCACACCAAGTCCAACGTTCCAAGGTCTTTAAGTCTCCCTCCACCAGCTTGAAACTGCCTTCGGACGGATGATTGACAATCCATTCCGTACGGGCGAGCGTAGGGATAATCATTGCTTCGTCTTTGTACTTGCGGTATAAATCCAAAAAGGACTGTGACACAGCGATGTCATCAGCATGGTAAAACCGTTTATCCGGCTGCCAGCAATTCCGTCGGCCTATACGGGTAAGCCACTTATAATATGTATCATCATTGTCTTCTTTTTCAGCCAATTCTGCCCAATCCACCATGCCGACATAAAGAGCACCTTGCGGCCAGTTCAAGTCGTCATGTTCAAGAGCGGGGTGTGGATTGGCAATCTGCCAATCCGCCACCTTTCGCATGATAGACTTTATTTCTGCTTTTTGAAAAGGAATCTCCGTTGCCATTATAAAAACGGAACATAACAGAGACGCTCCCAATAAAAGTGTTTTTTTCATTCTATATTTATTTGTTTATCATTCGGTCATTACAGTTCAACTGTAGCCTTTAAAGGCAATTGACTGGAAACAGGCCCGACTAAGATCTCAAAGTCTCCTTTTTCCACTACAAAGCGGTGTTGATTCATATCGTAAAAAGAGAATGCATCCTCATCCAGCACAACAGCAACCCGCTTCTTCTCCCCTTTCTTCAAGAATACCTTTTCATATCCTTTCAGTTCTTTCAACGGACGGGGAACAGAAGACTGTACATCATGCACATACACTTGTGCCACCTCCGAAGCATCCATCTTACCTGTATTCTCTATATCAAAGCTAACGGTAACCTGATGCTCACCCGTTTTCTCTGCAGCCATATTACTATAAGCGAAAGTAGTATAGGACAAACCGTAGCCAAACGGATAGAAAGGTTCTTTTCCCGAACGGTCGTATCCACGATAACCGACAAAGACACCTTCGGAATAGTCTACACGCTTAATCTCCGCCTTTAAGTTCTCGTAATAACTGCCGTGCACTGGATTATCTTCCCATTTCCGCTCGATAGAAATCGGTAGCTTTCCGCTTGGAGAAATCTTACCGGTCAGGATTTCAGCAATTGCCTGACCGCCTTCCTGCCCCGGATACCAGGCCATAAGAATCGCTTTTGCAGCATCATACCAGTTGGTGAAATCCACACCGCCACCGGCGTTCAGTACAACCACAACATTGGGATGCATAGACGCAATCTTCTTGATAAACAATTCCTGATAGCGAAGCAAGGCAAACGGACGGTCAAAGCCTTCGCCTTCGGTATTACTATTGAAACCTGTGCAGAACACAACATTATCCACCTTTGCCAATCCTTGACGAAGTTTCGCCTCATTAAGGCTATAAGCATTAAAACGAATGATGGCCGAAGAAATATTATCAAAGAATTCAATCCGGAAACGGTACTCCTTACCCCCCTCAACCGGCAGTTCAACTTCACGGCTAGAGTAGGAATGATTTCCCCAATCTCCCGTAATATGCTTGTCATTCACAAACAGACGATAACCGTCATCACCACCGATATGAAGTTTCAACTGACCGTCAGTTTGTGGCATGTAGCAGGCTGTCCAACGGACAGAGAACCCATCTGTCGGAAAGCCGTCCAAAGGTGCTCCATATCCCCAGTCATAATCAACAGAGGATTCCGTGCGTATTACTTCAGGCTGTCCCGAAAGGGTCTTGTTTTTAAAGTATTCAGCTTTGAAGCCTTTCATCTGACGATTAGCATCAGTATAAAACTCATGGACAATATCTTCATAAATCACATCATCCGTCAATAGTAACAGATTCTTTTTCTTCAATTCTTTCAAGCCTTGAGCCACTGAGACGGTAGAAAAAGGAGTGACAAAACCACTGCCGCCACCGGTAGGAATCAAATTTGCATTAGGCCCCATCACGGCTGTCTTTCCTTTCAGCGGGAGCAAGTTTCCTTCATTCTTCAACAGGACTACACCCTCGCGCGCCAGCTCTAAAGCTGTCTGGCGGGAGAAAGGATTATCCTCTGCGATGTTGCTGTCTTTCTGTTCCTTATCCAGCATACCATAAGCAATCAAAGTTTGCAGGATGTGTTGTACTTTCAGGTTGATGGTTTCTTCTGTCACTGTGCCGGCTTTGATAGCAGGCAACAGATTCTCCAAATTCATAAAACGTCCTTTCGGCATTTCGAGGTCAAGTCCGGCGTTAGCAGCGCCTACGGCGGAATATACAGAAGTCCAGTCCGACATCAGAATACCTTTGAAGCCCCAAAGATTGCGCAAGACATCAATATTCAACCATTTATGTTCGGTGGCATGAACACCGTTCAAGAGATTGTAGCTGTTCATTACGGCGCCGACATTAGCTTCCTGTACTGCTTTCCGGAAAGCCGGGAAATAGATTTCCTGCAAAGTACGTTCGTCTATGTCAGAGCTGGCATGGTGGCGGCTCCATTCCTGGTTGTTGGCAGCAAAGTGTTTGATTGTAGCAATGACTCCTTCCGATTGTACTCCCAGGATATATTGTTTCGCCGTTTCACCTGTCAAGTAAGGGTCTTCACCGAAGTATTCAAAGTTACGGCCGCACAACGGAGCACGATAGATATTCACGCCCGGACCCAACAGGATATTAACTCCTCTTGCCTTGGCATCCTGTCCCAAGCCTTGCCCTAACTTATAAAGTAATTCCCGGTTCCAAGTAGAAGCGGAAAGTATTCCGGAAGGATATAAAGTGCTCTTGGGAGCATGATTACGAATTCCCTGCGGCCCGTCAGCCAACTTGATTTCAGGTATTCCCAAACGGGGAATGGCACGCAGAGAAAAACTGGTATATCCGGAGATATACTCTATTTTCTCTTGCAAAGTCATTTTTGATACAATGTCCTTCGCACGTTGTTCGGCTTGGGGAGTGATTGTTTGTGCACAGGTTAATATGCTCCATAGCATACATAAACCTATGCCTCCTATTTTCTTTTTCATGGTGATTCTGTGTTAATATAATATGTGTAAAAAACCAACTTAGCTATCAGCTCTTCACACACTTTTGTTCTTTACATTTTTAGTCTATCAGTTCTATTTTAACGGTCTGTCCTTGTACCAGAATATGATATTCGCCGGCTTCAAGGAAGCGTTTACCATCCTCATTGACAAAACCGAAATCACGTTCCAGGTCGATGTCGAAACGGAAAGTCTTCGTTTCTCCGACTTTGATAAATTGTTTCTCAAAGTGTTTCAGTTCTTTCACCGGACGGGTGATAGAGCAATAAGGATCGGAGATAAACCAATGAACAGTCTCTGCTCCGTCGCGAGAACCGGTGTTGGTGACAGTCACTTCTGCCGACAGTTTATCGCCGCGCTTCACTTTAGTAGCAGAAGGGGTAACAGTGCCATACTTAAATTCGGTATAACTTAATCCATGCCCGAACGGATATAACGGATCGCTTGTTATATCTTTATAAAATCCCTGATGTCCGCGTCCGCTCTTGCGGCGATTATAATAAATAGGAATTTGTCCTGTGGAATAAGGGAACGTCATGGCTAGTTTACCGGAAGGGTTGATACGTCCTGATAAAATACCTGCCATTGAACGTGCACCATTTATTCCCGGTTGCCATATCTCCAATATAGCATCACAAAGAGGTTCCATGCGATTTAACTCCAAGGGACGTCCATTAGAAAGTACCAATATAACAGGTTTACCAGCCTCCTTTAGCTCTTTCACCAATTCTTCCTGAATCTGTGGCAAAGCAATCGTAGAACGGGAGGCATTCTCACCACTCCAGGTAAGCATCTCGCCCAAACAAACAATGACTACATCAGACCAACGAGCAACGTCCAATGCGCCAGCAAAACCTGAACGGTCATTGCCCTGCGGTTTGCATCCCATTGCATAACGTAATTCGGCGTCTCCTCCAAACTCGGCAGTCAACCCATCATAGAGCATTTCCACATCCGTATCTTTTCCATGTCCGCACCAGGAACCCAATAAGTCCCAACCATTTTTTGCCATTGGACCTACTACGGCAATCTTTTTTTTGTTTGTAAGTGGTAATATCTGATTGTCATTTTTCAACAACACCATTGATTCTGCTGCCAGTTGAGCGGCCACAGCCATACTTTGCGGACGGAAAAAACGATCCTTCTCATTGGTAACCGGAGTATAAGGACGTTCGAACAAACCCAGACGGAATTTTACACGCAATACTCGACGGACTGATTCGTCAACTTGTGCCATTGTTACCTTACCTTCCTCTACAAGCTCTTTCAGATGACGATCGTAGGCATGAGACATCATATCCATTTCAAGCCCCGCATTAAAAGCATACCGAGCAGCATCTTTCTTTGTAGCGGCTAATCCCTGATTCTTTAACTGTTCCACAGCCCCCCAGTCAGACACAATGAACCCGTCATGTTTCCAGCGTTTCTTTAATATCTCGGTCATGATATAAGGATTAGCTGACCCAGGTACTCCACTGATGTCATTGAAAGAACTCATCAAAGTGGGCGCACCAGCTTTCACTCCCATCTCATAGGGCAGTAGATAAGTATCCCAAAGAGTTTGAGCTGAAATTTCGGTATAAACATAATCTCGCCCAGCCTCCGAAGCACCATAACCTACATAGTGTTTCAGACAAGCAGCCATACGGTTCTCTGCTGACATATCATCTCCCTGATACCCACGCACCGAAGCAGCGGCAAACACTCCATTTGTATAAGGATCTTCACCATATCCTTCGGCTACACGTCCCCATCGAGGATCACGTGCCACGTCGATCATGGGAGAAAAAGTCCAATCAACCCCAGACATGCGGGCTTCTTGTGCAGATACCGCACATGCCTGTTCTACCAATCCCGGATTCCATGAACAGGCCTGCCCCAACGAAATAGGATATATGGTGCGAAAACCATGAATAGCATCGTAGCCAAAAATGATGGGAATGCCCAAACGAGATTCTTCCATCGCTTTTTTCTGCATACTATTACGCAACTCTGGATTTATATCAAAGTAAATCAAAGAACCAATCTCTGACGGTACTTTTTTCACTTCTTCGCCAACATTATTCACATTGTTATTTCGTCCCAATGTATATTGGTTTAGCTGCAAAACCTTTTCCTCCAATGTCATACGCGATATTAAATCATCAATACGTTTTTCAATTGGAGCTTTGGCATCCTTATACAAAGGAATACTCTTTTTATCTTTTGACGAAAGAGAATGTGTGACTCCCAATAGGCACAATCCCAAAATCAAAACTTTTTTTCTCATCAATGTTTTCGTCAGTTAATTATTATTTCTAGTTTTCAGATGTATATCAGGCAATACGTAAGCAGATACTTATTCCAGCCATTCCATGCACTTATCATTTAGCTAAGTACCAGATACTTACAATCAGTTCATTGGAGATATATGCCCAACGAACCGGAGAACTATGACCTGCCAATACATTCATTTCCAACAATTAATGTATCTCGTAGCAATTGACTATGACTTACCGAGCGGTAACTTCAAATAATTTCAACCATCCGGCAGATGTTACATTGTTCTTCACAGCAAGGTGAATTCCAATCTCATTCTGCTTTGCCGTGTCAACAATACCAACAGCCCACATGTATTTACCTGCCTCCACGCCTTCAACCCGGGTTGTAAACGTATATGATTTAGCCGTACCTTTCACCCAATCACAAGCTTCCGGTTCTCCATCAACAAATACATACTTCGGTTTATCATTCTTGATGTCCAATAAAGCAAAAGCCACTTTATATTTATTCTTCCACTGGGGAATATTCGTCGGACAATATCCCCAACCAAAATTATTCCAACGGTGCGCTATTTCAATCTGTTTACCATTAGAGATAGTTGTAGGCAAAGAAATTCTGTCCGGAAATAAACGGTAGCTTCCTTCTGTACAGAATTGTTTAACTAATTGGAAAGCTTCATTAAACCATGAATAAGTTTCTCCATTGCGAAAGTCTGAATTATAGCGTAAATCCATCATATTGACGCAGGCTGTTTTAGCCTCATCAAACTCACCCTGACGTACTTCTGCATAATTGGCATATCCATCTCCCTGAATCGAGTTTCCATGAGAATTTTTCACCCAGCCACCTTCCATTACTACAGGAACGAGATACTTCCACTTGGCTATAAAATTGCGTTCCCAAGTAGAATAATAAGTTTTCATACCAAACGCATCGTGACGTAATGAATATCCTTTAGCTACTGCTTTTCCTATTAATCTTTCAGTATCCTTATCATAATTATTGCCGTCCCATTCCTTGCTTGTACCTATCCAACGATGATAATTTACAAACACAGGAACTTTATCAAATACTTGAGAATATAAATCTGTCACCCAATCGAAAACAGCCTCACGAGTCGGCAGCTCCGGTTTTCCCAACTCACGCACCTGATAGTACCATACACTATGATACTCTCCCCATTTTCCAAATCCTGAACCACTTACAAACTGTACTTTGTCGGGATCATTAAAATCCTTAGCCAAAGCCCTGATAAATTTCTCATAATATTTCTGGAAAATAGGATCATCCGGATAGGGAGACCATACTTTTACTGAACCTGTTTGTGTTTCATATCCTTTCGCGCCAGCCTCTTTTACAAAATTCGGAGTAAAATTATAGTGCTTATCACGGCTATCCACCACAAAAGTAAAGGCCAATTTCATATTTCTTTGCTTAGCTCCCTCTATCAACATCTTCAGTCGCTTAGCCGAAGGGGTATCACAATCGGAGTTCCATGCATATTTTCCTTCTTCAGGATTAAAATCAGCCCAGGCACCACGAAGGTATAAGGTATTTGCATAATCAGAGACCTTTACAGTGCCTTCCGATGACGGGAAATTATCATAATCCTGCCAGAATGTGGAAGATAAACCATCACCAATACCCGCATATAATACCCATCCGGAAAGAGGATTATGCAAAATGATATTTCGATTCTGCTTTACCGTAACAATGCTGTTTCCAGGAATAGAAGTATCTTCTACCAAACCATCATCACCATTACCACCTCCTTCTTCATCATTATCACTACCGCAAGCGACTAATGATATAGCCATAGAAAAAATAAGCCCACAACTTATTTTTCTCAAACTGCACATATTTTGAAAATTAATCTTCATACCTATAGCTCTTATTTTTTTATGCTTACTTTCGACAATTTTAACCAGCCCGAATCCAATATATCCCCTTTGGCGGCAATGTCCAGCCCTATGAGATCTTTATTACTCCGGTCAACCAGGCCCACAGCCCAAACATAAGTACCCGTTTCAACTTTGGACATATCCGGCTCAAATACATATTCAGCGGGACTTCCTTTTATCCACTTGGATAAATCTGTATCCGTATCCACAAATGTATATCGCACCTCATTCGTTTCAGAATCAAGCAAAGCGAAAGCTACTTTATATTTTTGATTCCATTGCGGAATATTAGTAGGACAGTACCCCCATCCCATATTGTTCCAGCAATGTTTAATAGTCGGAGTTGTTTTTTTAGAGACTTCTAACGGTAAAGAGATCTCACTGGGGTAGAGCCTATACCCGCCTTCCCGAAGGAATCGGCGTACTAAATCAAAAGCATCTTTAAACCAAGACTCTGTATCGCCAAAACGGAAATCCATCATATTGACATGTGCCTCTTTGCTGTCATCAAACTCACCGCGTCTTACGTCCTCGTGTGAATCCTTACGATATCCTCTAGGATCCTGCCAATAACTATGTGATTTGACAATCCAGCCACCTTCCATAATAATGGGGCAGATATTACGATATTTTTTTGCGAACCTACGCTCCCAACTGCCATAATAGGTTGTCATGCCAAATGCATCATGACGCAATGAATATCCTTTCTTGATTGCTTCTTCCAACATTTCTTCACTGTCAGCAGCAAAATGTTCATCATCTACCCAATCTTTTCCCGCACCAATCCATCTATGGTAGTTAATTACTACTGGAACTTTATCAAAAGCTTGAGAATATATATCTGTCACCCAATCGAAAACTGCTTTCTTTGGAGTATCATCACCTGTTGAATAAATCATTGTATGATATTCTCCCCATTTCCCAAGTCCGAATCCATCTATAAATTCAACTTTCGAAGGATCGTTGAAATCTTTAGCCAGGGCCTTCACAAATTTAGTATAGTACTTCTGAAAAACTGAATCGTCAGAATAAGGTGACCATTTACCTTTATTCATAAATCCTTTTGCACCGGCATCTTTTACAAATTGAGGAGTAAATTCTGTTCTCTTATCACGACTGTCAACTACAACACGAAATGCCAAACGCATATTCCGCTGATAAGCTCCTTCAATATATGCTCTTAAATTAGAATCAATTTTCCAACCATATACATCTTCCTGTGGATTAAAATCTGTCCAACTAGCGCGAATATAAAGCGTATGAGCATAATCTGTCACACTAACATTGTGTCCTAATTCAGGAATATACATATGGTCATACTGTGCCCAAAAATCCGCAGCATCCACTCCCATACTTGCATAGAGCACCCATCCTGTAAGCGGGTTATGAAGAATACGCAAAGAATCAGGCTGAATCGTAACTATGTTATTCTCTGATAGTTCCTTATCAAATGAAACGGCTGAATTCTCGTCTCCGAAAACAGGAGATAAAAGGAACATAAACAGACAAAGAGACACAATTACTCTATAATAACTAATCTTTCTTATAACCATACTACTAATTGTTTTTTAAAGAGTGCTATATCATTGTTCTCTTTATTCATATAAAAATCACGAGATTGATATAGCACTCTTAATTTTATCCTGCTTGATTATCTCTTATCAAAGAATACTGTCAGTTCTTTAATATCTAATTCTATGTAATTAACTCCTACAGGTACACTAAAGAAGGCATAGCGGTTGTGAGATTGCCCTCCGACTACAGTCTGTTTCTGATTGTAGTCACTCTCTGCAATATCAAGACAACCGTCATAAGATCCTCTGATGGCATCTGCTGTTGAACCAAAAGTATAGCAACCGGCACTTTGCGGTCCGACTTTAAAGTTCAATCCACCTGGATGTGCATTTCCATCTTTGTCTTTAATGGAATTCTTTCTGGGTAACTCCGCTCCTTTGTATATAAACAAATAAGGATTTGCCAAACTAGGTGTCATAGAATGAGCCATAGTGAATCCTGTATCACCAGTGCCATCTTTAGCCCATCCATCGTATGGTCCCCAAATAAAGACTCTTTCAATAGTGGTAGTCACCGTATTATTGTTCCATATCCACGAAACAACCATGGGTTTAGGATCTGTTTCGGGGGAGTAAATCGTAACCTTTTTAGTATTTATGTTAATCACAATACGATAGACACCCGCAATCTTAATATTCCAATGATAACCAAGCGCAGCTGTTTCCGGACTCATTGTCGAGATATTCATTGCTGTACCATCTGTAAAATCGCCTGATTCTTCGGGAGCAATAGCCATATCTTTCTGTCCATTAAACAAGATCGGGAAATAAATAGTACCTGGTTGCAGTTCTGCATGGAACGCATATTGATTTTCATCTTCTATCGTGCGAGTCATCTCTACATCTGCGCTAACACAAGTTCCGGCAATATAGATTTTATCAGCTTCTATAAAATTACTAGCCAAACCTATAGTAACGGTACGTGTTTCAAAATCTACCACTACACGATACTGCCCATCTTCAGGAATCACCCAATATCCAGCATTATCTGTCCCCTTAATTTTAGCTTCCATTGCTCCATCAGTAATCTGTTGTTCTGCAGCAACTGGTGAAATGGCATTAATCTTATTTTCATCTTTCCAAACAATCGGGAAGTGAAGATTACCTGCCTTCAAGTCACAAATGGAAACATAACGCTTCGGCTGACTTTCCATTGGCAAGATTTCAAGATCTTCACCATCAACAGCTGTGCCTGACATATAAAGATGGTCTGCAACAAAGGTCTTTTCAGAATACATCTTTACTTTTATAGTTACTGTAGAAACTTCCGGTTTTACAAACTTAGGTCCTTCTACAGAACCGATAATACGGGCTTGTAACTTTACTAAATCACCAGGCTGCTGCTTCCACTTTGACACCAATAAACTCTGCAATTCTTTATGAGTATAACTTTTAGAAAAATCATCATCAATATACTCTCTTATCATTGTGTTTGTTCCAAAACTGTTATTTTCCAGATCCATTTTATAAAGATAGGAAATATAATAGTCAGAGCCTATTGGGTCAGCTTCCGTCCAGTTTAACGTCAATGCAACCTCATCCGGGGTATCTTCCTTGAGTTCTATTTCATAATCAGAAGGAGTAAGAACTAAACTTGTACGATTGTCGAGCGAATTAGTAGCATCGTCATCATCATTGCATGCTACTATGAAACACGAAGCAAGTGTCAGGAAGAAGAACCGTAAAAGGTTCTTCTTAAATATATATCCGTTTTTCATATCTATATTCAATATATTAATATTATAACTATTTATTGGTTTCCGACGGTCCAGTCAGGAGTTTGTACCAAATTCCAATTCTTATCAATATCGTCCTGTGGAATAGGCCACCAATAGCTTATAAATTTACGTGTCTGATATACTGTACGAGTATAATATTTATTTCTATAGTCCGCATCGGATACTTTAATATAAGCATTCATGCCATAAAAATCACCATCCAATACTTTCTCGGCTAATTTCCAGCGACGCAGATCATTAAAACGAAGTCCAGATTCACAATTCAATTCCACACGCCTTTCTTGACGAATTAACTCGCGCATTTCTACAGGATCTGATGGGGCTGTTATCTTGCCTTCTTCAGCTGAAACACTATATTCGGGAATACCCGCACGCTCACGAATCAAATTGACATATTTCAGAATCTCTTTTTGATTAGCAGTATAAGTGCCCTTCTCAATGCTATATTCATTTAACGCCTCAGCATAACTTAAATAGATCTCTGCCAAACGACATAGTGCACCATGACGATTTTTATAATCTCCACTGCCTTCTTTGGGATTTGCAGATGGGTCTACTCTCTTACGTACCAGATAGCCGCTCCACGGAGCGTCATGAGAAGGACCACCGTCTTTACCATCCATATAGAAATCTGTATTTCTCTTACCACCAATATGCCATTGTTCGTTATGCAGTACTGAAATATAAAAACGAGGTTCGCGGTCACAATACATTTTATAAGTATTGGCATCTACAACTACATTTTCATCTTTATTACGATCTCCTTCTGAAGACCCATACTGCCACTTTGTAGAATAAGTCTCTTTTTGCGTACTAAAGCCTGTCTCTGAATAATTAGCATCAGGGTTAACTTTAGGAGAACCATCCGAATTATAACCTATAATAGGTCTTTGACCGTTTCTCATGAAAAAAGCATCAACCAAAGATTGGGTTATTCCGATCGCTCCCACTCCATTAATACCCAAACCACGTGGGATACAGTTTTTATCATACCATCCACCGGAATCCATTGTACGAACAAACAGTAATTCTCTGTTGGCTTCATTCCATCTCTTCATCACTGCATTCTGATAAGAAAGAAAAGGATCAATATCACCGTTATCCAAATATTCATAATGCAAATGATAGCCAGCGGCTTCCGCCTCATCGATAACCAGTTTACAAGCATCTACTGCTCTTTTCCATCGTTCCGGATCATGTGCAGAATTAAAGATAGGGGTTCCATCAATGTTTTTTATATTCGCCAATGCAGGATTACCATTCACCAAGTCGCTAGCAGCAAATAATAACATACGAGCACGCATTGCCAAACATCCAACAGAAGTCACACGGCCATATTTCTTATCTTCAGTTTGAGTGGCAGGCAATTGTTTTGAAGCTTCCAGCATTTCTTGATCTGCCCAATCAATTACATTATAAAACGGCTCTTGTTTCAACATCAGATCATCAGCCGAAGTACTTTCACTAGCCTCGCGAATAATGGGAACCGAACCATAAGCTATAGCCATCATAGAATTATAATAAGCTATAAAGAAACGGCATTCAGCTTTCATAAAGTCTACTTCTTCAGCCGGTACAGCCTCCAATGGGTGAGCATGTTTTATAAACAAATAAGCAGAACGAATATATTTGGGATAAGTATTCCAATAAGCAATTACCCCGGGATTGTCTGCTGTCCAGTTACCTTTTTGATATTGAATGGCTTTAAATCCTTGCGCTTCCCAACCAACTGAAGGAATCAGTTCATCAGCTATGGCATCGGGACCATCATAAGTATAATATTCGGGCAGGCCGCGATAAATATATGCCAGCCAACGTTCCATATTCTTTTTATTCTCAAATACTGATTCTAAATCCAACTGGTCATCCGGTTGCTTATCCAGATAATCAGAACAAGAAGAAAAAGTAAATGTCGTAATAATACTTAGTACTATAAATTTTAATATGCTATTTTTCATATGCGCTATTATTAGAATTTAATTTCAAAACCTGCAGATAACGATTTCATAATTGGGTACGCAGCCCCTGTAGTATTTTCGACTTCCGGATCCCACAAATCAAATTTTGAGAATGTTAAAAGATTTGTTCCTCTCACGAAAAGACGAATGCCTGATATAACTGTAGTATTTCTCCACAAATTCTTTGGTAAGGAATAACCAAGTTCAATGTTTTTTAAACGTAAAAAACTCATATTCCGCAGCCACCATGTAGATGGTTGGTTATTATTACTATTTATACCGTCATCCAATCGCGGATAAAATACGTTCTGACTTGGGTTGTCTACAGTCCAACGATCATTTGCATTAGTAAACATATTGCCTGTCACTCCTCTATTGGCACCCGGAATAATGCTTGATCCTAAAATATTCCAACTACGACCTATTCCTTGAAAGAGAGCTCCAAAATCTAGATCCTTATATTTCATATTCAGTCCAAAGCCATATACTATCTCCGGATCTTTTGTTCCTCCGATTGGCGATTTATCAAATACGTCCACTTTACCATCACCATTGACATCCCTGTATCTGATATCTCCCGGGCGGAGTTTGCTTACAAAACTTTGAGTCGGAATTCCTTCTTTCAGTTTACCTGTACTTACGTCTTCAAAATCGTCTTCTGTAAACAAACCTTCTGCTATATAGCCAGTTAATTGCCCTACCGGATGTCCTGTTTCAGCACGGTTAGTACCAACTACTGCACTAGGTTCATCCTTTTCTGTTATTTCATTATGAGCATAGGTAAATGTTCCCATTAAGCTGACAAATAAGTCTTTGCCAAACTGTTTATTAACATTTAAGGAAACTTCTACACCCTGATTAGTCACTTTTCCAAAATTCTTCCAAGGCTGCTTCATAAATCCAGCCGTCATCGGAACAGACTCACGTGGCATAAATATATCTTTACGGCGTTCGTCGAAATAATCTAATTGCAAATCAATCATACCATTCAGGAAACCTAGCTCAACCCCCAAATTCATCTTATTAACAATCTCCCACGTCAAATCTTGTACAGCAAACTCACCTTCCGCCATACCAGTTAAACCATAACTACTATCCAATCCCCATTTATACATGTTTAATGTATCATAGTCATCGGTAATTGTAGAAAGGTACGCAAAACGGCGTCCACCTAAATTAGCATTACCTACCTGACCATAAGACGCACGCAATTTCAATTTAGATATGACCTTACGCAATGGTTGCATAAATGCCTCTTCCGATACAATCCAACCAATGGCTCCTGAAGGGAAAAAGCCATAACGCTTGCCTTTGGCAAAATTTTCAGAGCCATTATAGCCAAAATTAAATTCACCTACATATTTACCCGAATAGGTATAAGATGCACGTCCTGCCAATCCCTGATTACGGTAAGGCAACTTGCTTCCATCATCATAATTACGACGATTAAACAATAACATTGCAGCAACGGAATGTTTCTCAGCGAATGTACGGTCATAAGACAAAGTAGCTTCCATATATACGCTCTTATTTCCATAGTCACCGCTTTTTGAGTAATCCAGGAAATTAGTACCATTGGATTTTGATGCTATAATCAAATTACCTTCATCATCACGTCCTGTAGCAGGCACATAATAATCCGGTGTCTTTCCACGAGAAACAGTACCCGAAGAAAACCTGTCAAATGAGAATGTTCCTTTTACTTTCAATCCCGGAAGCAGGAATTTCAAATCTTGTTCTACAGAAAACAGTGTTTCAATCTTACTGTCACTTCTTCTTTTATATCCACTTTGAGTAGCCCATGCCCAAACGTTTGGCTCCTCTGTTGTCGGTATCTGCCCACTGGAATATTGTGCAGGGAAAGCATGAGGAACAGCAACGAACGCTTTCTGGAAAATTTGAGATATATCTTTCGTTGTAGAATTTCTATCTTGCAAATATCCACCAATATTAAAACGTAATTGCGTAGTAGGACTTAATTTCAAATCCACATTAGAACGAACGTTATAACGTTGCAATTTAATAGTAGGATCCCAATCATAGCTTTTATCACGTTTCAAAATACCACGTTCATTATACGCAGCAGCAACAAAAGAATAACGTAATGTCTCCGTACCACCAGAAATATCTACTGTTACACGCTGATTCGAAGCATAATCATTTGCAATTGCATCCATCCAATTCACGTCCGGATATAAATCAGGATCATAACCTGCACGAGTTTTTGCAATACGATCTGTATATTTAGGCTGTTGTCCTGTATCCATCAAGATATCATCCAAAACCTGCATATAATCTGCCGCACCCAAATACTCGGGAAGTTTAACTGGCTGTGTAGCTGCAAATTCAGCCTTTACAGTCACACGAGGTTTACCAACTTGTCCGCGTTTTGTATTAATTAAAATAACACCATTAGCTCCCCGCACTCCATAAACAGCACTTGCAGCAGCATCTTTCAACACAGAAAAAGATTCTATCTCTTCAGGATCAATATTATTCAAATCGCGTTCTATACCATCAATCAAAACCAATGGGTTTTGTCCGGCATCCTGGAATGTACTAATACCACGAATCCAGAAAGAAGAATTATCATATCCCGGTTCACCAGAACGTTGCACAGCTAATACACCGGCAACTGTACCAGCCAGATTATTACTTATTGAACGAGTAGTAGAAACCTTTAACTTAGCAGGTTCAATCGTTGTGATAGAACCAACAACAGACTCTTTCTTTTGTGCGCCATAGGCAACCACTACAACCTCATCTAATTGACCAACATCTTCTACCATTTGTACATTAACAACCTTTCGGTTATTAACAACCTCTTCTTTAGGAATAAAACCAATATAACGGAAAGAAAGCACAGATTTTCTTTCAGGAACAATAATACTATAATTACCATTCATGTCTGTCAACGCATGTACTGTAGAATCATTTTTCAAAATGATTGTTACACCAATCAAAGGCTCACCTTTTTCATCTGAAACGTTACCTGTTACCTTAATACCCTTTTGTTGTATAGTTTGCTGTACTTTAGGAGCTTCTGGCACCGAAATAGTAATTTGTCTTCCCGACATCTTATAATTCAGTCCTGTCTCTGAGAACAACTCTTTTAATACAGCATCTATTTTCTTATTGGAAACTGAAATGGAGACTTTGTTATTCAGATTTTTCTGAACATTAGCAGAGTAAATAAAAATATACTTACTATGTTTTTCGATATAATCTAAAATATCTTTAACTGTAACATTCTCATACTGTACTGAGAATAAATCTTCTTCGGAATTCCAACTAATAGAATTAGTACCGAATGAAGAGAATGGAATCATAAAAAAGACGTTTATAATGCAAAAAAGCTTAAGTCTTTTCTTTAAGTGTAAAAAAATAGTTTTCTTTACCATAAAAATTTCTTTTTAGGTTAACAATTTTGGATTTATTGATTTAACTAGGGAATTACTATCGGGTAAATACGGCAATATTTATCCGATTTTTTTTGTCATAATAGCAGTCTGTTCTTCATAGGCAAACATATTAAAAGATTAATTAAAAAAATTATTTATTTAAATATATACTAGTATCACTTTTTTCGATCGTGAATGGCAGGGTTTGCTGAATACATTCAATCACCTCGTCTATATCATCTTTCAAATCTAATTTCCCATACACTTTTTCTTTACCAATAATTGGCTCACATTGAATAGATATACCATAGTAGATGCTTAGTCTTTGAATGATCTGCGACAAATCATTACCATTCAATAACATGATCCCCTCTACCCAACTAATATACTCTGCTACATCAACTTGCTTCTGATAAGCAATTGTACCATTTGCTATATTCAACAGATCATTAGGATTCAAACGTGCTTTCTTTTCATTCTTATCAGTAACTTCTACCGCACCTTCCACCAATACAATATTAGTTGTTCCTCCTTTATAATTCGAGATATTGAACTTCGTTCCTAACACTTGCAGTTTAAAATCATCAGACTCCACTATAAAAGGATGTTTCTTATCATGCGCAACTTCCAGGAAAACTTCTCCTTGGGCATAGATTTTACGAATGTCTCCTTTAAAACAACGAGGATAAATCACTTTTGACTGAGAGTTAACGACCAGCCGAGTCCCATCAGACAATTCTACTCTAGCCCTTTTCCCCGCAGGAACAAGCAACTGATTATATTCTTGTTCCTCTTTGGTTTTCTCTTCATTCTCTTTTATCACTTGTGAATTGACAGCAACTTTCCCCTCTTTCGAATACTTAATGAAAACATCTTCATCCAAATTAAGCTGTTCCTTGGAAGTAATAAGAGTCACTTCCTCAACAGATTGGCTATCCATTTCTTCAGCAATAGCCTGGAAGTCTAAATTAACACTTCCATTCTGATTAAAAAAATAAATAGTTGAAATGCAAATCAAAAAGGAAGCAGCAATAGAAGCTGAAGCAACTAAGAAATATTTCTTTCTGCGCTTCATAGCATCTTTTCGCATCTTTCGTTGAGTCTTCTCTATGATAGAAGATGAATCAATCTTTTCCTGCACACAATTTTCCCAAAAGAATTTCAACTTCTCAGCATCAGGCATAGAAGTAAAATCATCCTCAATATTTTCTTGAGAATTCAATTTACTAAATAAATCTGCGAGACGATGGTATTCTTTCAAGCTCATAATCCTTTTTTAATGTTGTTCTATAGATAAAGACGCAACTAAAAAAAAAATCTCCCAGTCAAAAATGATTTTTTTTCATTTTTCTTAGAAAACAAATAAAAGTAGGATTAGCTATGTGAAAAAATAAGGCATTAATAAGCAGGAGAGTAAAAAACTTAGCTCTTGCGAGATTTCATATTCAATCTTTTAGCAATTTCATCTAACGCAAAAGCAATATGGTTATTGATAGTCTTCACTGATATGTTCAACATATCTGCGATATCTTTATAAGGAAGTCCATCTATTTTTGCTAAGAAAAAGACATGTTTACACTTGGGAGGAAGTTGTTGAATGGCGTCATTAATTTTAGCCATTTCTTCCTTACTAATCATCTCCTCGGCTGGAGATTGAACCGGCTCAAAAATAAAATCTTCGATATCATCAAATGACAATTCATACTTTCCAGTTTCCTTCCGCAAAAAAGAAATCGCTTTTCGATAGGTGATTGTCTGGATCCAAGCATTCATATTGCCAATTTCAGCCAGACTTTTTCTATTTTTCCAAACTTCAAAAAAAACATCACTCACAATCTCTTCAGCTGACTCCTTCTGGCCAAGTAGCGCAAATGTATAGTGATATAAACGCGAAGAATAATGCTCCATAAAACGATTGAAAGCAATTTCATCGCCGTCTACTATTCTACATATTTCATTATTCTCAAGTTTCACAGAAGTATTTATAGATTATTTCCAATTAACAAAATTGAGCCAAATATAGCAGTATCGTATCAATTACGAAAATAAAACACCATAAAAAGGAATTAAAAGTTATCAATTATAGAAAAATGGCTATAATAAAAACATTACCATTTAGCTATAAAAGTCTCTTACTTAGATAACGTACAGGATACCATACGGAGAGAAAACCAACGGCTAAAACTGTGATAAAGATTAATACGACATCCCAAGCGTGAACGCTGACAGGATAGGCATCTACAACAAAAGTACCACCACCGCCCCCCAATGAAATTATACCGAATTTCTGTTGTATAAAACATAGGATTAAGCCCAGGACAATACCGGAAATAGCGCCAGAAAGAGAAATGAGACGTCCTTCAAAGAGGAATATTCGGGAGATGAGTTTATCACTAGCTCCAAGACTCCGCAAAGTTACTACATCATCCTTCTTATCCAAGATCAACATAGAAAGAGAGCCTATCACATTAAAACAGGCTATCATTAAAATAAAAGTGAGGAACAAATAAGAGATTAGTTTCTCTATCTCCATAATACGGAAAATATCTGCCTGTTGCTGATAACGATTCTGAACAACAAAATCATCACCTAGTATGTTTTCTATTTTAGATTGTACCGATGAAGTATTTACATTAGGTTTCAATTTCAATTCCATCGCAGAGACTTCTGTTGTATAATCCAGAAGCTGACGAAGAAAATCAAGAGAAGTCAAAATATATTTTCCATCATATTCTTGCTGATTCACCACAAATACGACACCTGGAGAATACAGATAATCGCGGTTAAAAGAAGCGCCGGGATTTGCCATATTCACTTTGGCATTTCGTTTGGGAAGATATATCTGAAGAGGATCGACAAACTCCAAACCAGTTCCCAAAGTCGCAACCAATTCCACTCCCATGACGCCATAATTCACGATCGAATCATGAAGAACGAATTCTCCCGCGCCATAAAGTATGCTGTCTATGGCCGTCAGTTCTTCAAAATTATCCTCCACCCCTTTTAGTACAACCATAGCCTGACGGTCCTTGTATTGCACCATTGCATTCTCTTCGAGCGTCTCTGTAAACACCTCCACTTCAGGAAGCGCACAAACGGCACGAATCCGTTCATCTTGTGCATCAAAAACCTTTCCTTCACGGACCGTAATTTTCAACTGCGGATCAAAAGCCGTAAAAAAGCTGGCCACCATATCCTGAAAACCATTAAAAACAGAAAGAGTGCAAACCAAAGCAAGCGTAGCAAGAGCCACTCCACATACGGAAATGCCGGATATGATATTAATAGCATTATGCTTTTTCTTTGAAAAAAGATAACGCCTGGCTATATAAAAAGGGAAGTTCACCTCTGCAATGAATTATTTCACTTCAGCAATGAATCTATTTTCTCAAT
>OLGI01000911.1_pt1 | contig 28339 bp, 23 predicted proteins | sample 1605221 | NCBI WGS metagenome assembly OLGI01 (sample SAMEA3888915, study PRJEB22519) | human gut metagenome | biome: human gut; feature: human-associated habitat; material: faeces | place: Denmark | collected 2010 | reverse complement strand
AGGACTTTCTGGTTGCGGAGGCAGGACTCGAACCTACGGCCTCCGGGTTATGAGCCCGACGAGCTACCAACTGCTCCACTCCGCGATATGAAATTAAGAGAATACTGGTGCCGGTGACCGGACTCGAACCGGTACAGTATCGCTACCGGGGGATTTTAAGTCCCCTGTGTCTACCAATTCCACCACACCGGCAGATATCGGCAACAGATAATATACCATACCTCCGCCGTGATGTCAACACCTGTTTGCAAAAAACTTCTCCGTCCACGTTTTGTTCCTTTGACTTGTCGGCCTTGCTATGCTATACTATACTTGTATTGTTATCGAAAAGAGGCGGACTATGCAGATCGGAACGGTAAAAATTGAATCGAAGCTCGCGCTCGCGCCGATGGCGGGCGTAACGGATGCTGCATTCCGCCAGATCTGCTCCGAAAAAGGCGCGGGCTACACCGTCACAGAGCTTGTGAGCGCCAAGGCGCTGTGCTACCACGACACGAAGACCGCGCAGCTGCTTCGTCCGTTTCCGGGCGAAAAGCCGTTTGCCGCGCAGATCTTTGGCAGCGATGTGAACTGCATGGCCGAGGCTGCGCAGATGGCGATCGAAATTTCCGGCGCGGACATCTTGGATATCAACATGGGCTGCCCCGTGGGCAAGGTCGTCAAAAACGGCGACGGCAGCGCGCTGATGAAAGATCCCGAAAAGGCCGCGCGCATCGCTGAGGCGGTCGTGCGCGCCGTCAAGGTCCCCGTCACGGCGAAGATGCGCCGCGGCTGGGACAAGGGCAGCATCAACGCCGTCGAGCTCGCCAAAATGCTCGAAGAAGTGGGCGTCAGCGCCGTCGCGGTGCACGGGCGCACGCGCATGCAGATGTACGGCGGCGAGGCCGACTGGAACACGATCCGCGACGTCAAGCAGGCCGTCAGCATCCCCGTCATCGCCAACGGCGACGTTTTTTCGCCCGAGGCCGCGGTGCGCATCCTTAAATTCACGGGCGCGGACATAGCGATGATCGGCCGCGGGAGCTTCGGCAATCCGTGGCTTTTCGAGCAGTCCGCCGCCGCGCTCTCAGGGCGCGACATTCCGCCGCTACCGCCGTTTGCCGAGCGGTGGGACACCGCCGTGCGTCAGGTGGAGCTCTCCGCACAGTATCAAAACGAGCGCGTCGCCATGCTGCAGGCGCGCCATCACCTGTGCTGGTACTTAAAGGGCATCAGCCACGCGAATTATTATAAGGAGAAGATCGTGCAGCTCTCAACGCTTTCCGAGCTGCACGCGCTCAGCGCGTCGATCAAGCGGGATCTGCGCTGAGGATCAATAAAAAGCTATGGACGAACGGGAACTCATTGCGCGCCTTCAAAAGCGGGATGAAGCCGCCTTCGAAGAGCTGATCCGCCAATATGAAAAAAAAGTGTATACGCTGTGCTTCCGCATGTGCGGCAACAGTGAGGACGCCGAGGAGGCCGCGCAGGATGCCTTTCTTGCGCTCTGGCGCGGGATCGACCGCTTCCGACAGGAGTCATCACTTTCGACGTGGATCTACCGTCTGGCGACGAACGCCTGCATCGACACGCTGCGGCGGCGAAAAAAACAGAGCGGCAGCGTCTCGCTCGACGACGAGGAGCTGTTTGTCGACGCGGTCGACACCTCGCCCCAGCCGCAGGAGACGGTCGAGCACCGCGAGGCACAGAAATTATTGCAGGAGGGCCTCTCCGCCTTGCCGGAGGAGTACCGAAAGGTGCTCATCCTGCGCGAGATCGAAGGCCTGAGCTACACCGAGATCGCAGAAAGCGCGTCGATCGAGCTGGGCACGGTCAAATCGCGCATCAGCAGGGGCCGATCACTTTTGCGCAACTTTTTATCCGGAAACGGGAACTTTTTTGAAATTGCTTCGTCAAAAGTTACAGAATGTAATCGTGAGGAGATGAGCGCCAAATGAAATGTTGTGAACAGTACGCCGCCGCGCTCTCTGCCTTTGTGGACGGAGAATTGAGCGAAAACGAAAAGGAAGAGGTGCTCTCGCACGTAGAGCACTGCCAGAACTGCCGGGAGTATCTCTCGGAACTGATGATCGTGCACACAATGTTCGAGGAAATGCCCGAGCTCGACGCGCCGGAGGGCTTTTCCGAGCGCGTGCTCGAGCGGGTGCATGAGGAAAAGCGCGAGAGATCGCGCCACCGCCGTGCATGGCCGCGCGTGCTGGCCGCGTGCTTTGCGCTGCTTGTCGTCACGGCCGCGGCGTGGAAGCTGGCGCCCGCGATGGGCAGTAACGGCGACAGCGCCGCAGACTGCAATACCAGCGGCAATGACACGGTGAGTGCGCCCGCTGCGTCCGGCGACACGGCGGAGGACTTTACCTACAGCTATTCCGCCGTGCAGAAGGAGGGCGTGCAGGCCGACGCCAGCCCGTTCGACACCTATGACGCGGAAGACGGCGCAGACGACCACTCCGCCGACACAAGCGGCGGCTATGCCATCATCACGCTGGATGTGCCCGCGGTGGCGGAATTTCTGCACGAGCGCGGCATGGCCGTGTACGCGGAAAATAACGAGTACGTCAGCTACCTCGTCGTGGCCGAAGCGGCACATGACTTAGCAGACGCCATGGAGCTGCCTGAGGCTGAGCGCACCGCGCTTCGTCAGGCAGACGATATTCTGATCGTCGAGGTCGCCAAGACCGCACCGGCGGTCGAAGAGCCTGCGGAAAACACCCCCGCAGGAGAAGAGGAGAGCGAATGAACAATATCGGCGTGATCGGCGGCGCGGACGGCACGACACAGATCGTCGTCTCCGGCAGCATCGGAGGGCCGATCCTGTGGATCTTTTTCGGCGCGCTGGCGCTGATGGTGATTTTATACGCTGCATTTTACCGACGCGGCAAGGGCAAGGCGGTCTGCCTTGCCCTCGCGGCGGTTTTCTGTGTGGCGGCGGATCAGGCCGTCAAATTCCTCGTCGTGAACACAATGTCGCTCGGCGAATCGGAGCCGCTGCTGCCGCCGCTGTTACAGCTCACGCGCGTGCACAACTACGGCGCGGCGTGGTCGAGCTTTTCGGGCGCACGGTGGCTGCTCATCGCGCTGACGGCGGCGGGCATGTGCGCCATCGCATGGCTGCTCGTCAAGATCGTGCGCCATCCGCTGGGCCAGTGGTCGCTCGCGATCATCCTCGGCGGCGGCATCGGCAATCTCATTGACCGCGTGCGCCTCGGATACGTCGTTGACATGCTGGACACGATGTTCATGGACTTTCCCGTCTTCAACGTGGCGGATGTGTTCGTCGTGTGCGGCACGGTCTGCGCGCTCATTTACTACCTTGCCTTTTACAGCAAGAGCGACGAGAAAAACTGGGGGAACAAGGTCGATGGAACCGATCCTGCTGCAAACAAGTGAAGCCGATGCCGGTACGCGGCTCGACGCCTGCCTCGCCCGCGCAATTGAAGACCTGACCCGCTCCGCCGCGGCGAAAGCCATCGAGGACGGGCGTGTCCTCGTGAACGGCAAAGCGCCGAACAAGAGCTACAAGCTCATGGGACACGAGCAGATCGAATTCACCCCCGAAGAGCCCGCGCCCATCGACGCCGTTCCGCAGGACATCCCTCTGGACGTTGTCTACGAGGACGACGACGTCATCGTCGTCAACAAGCCGAGCGGGCTCGTCGTCCATCCCGCGCCGGGCCATCCGGACGGGACGCTCGTGAACGCCCTTTTGTATCACTGCGGCGACAGTCTCTCCGGCGTCGGCGGCGCGCTGCGCCCCGGCATCGTGCATCGCATCGACCGCGACACGAGCGGGCTCATCATCGCGGCAAAAAACGACTACGCGCACCAGTTCCTCTCCGCCCAGCTGGCCGACCACACGCTCGCGCGCACGTATGAGTGTATCGTGGTCGGCAACTTACGTGAGGACAGCGGCACGGTCGACGCGCCCATCGCGCGCGACAGCCGCGACCGCAAGCGAATGGCCGTCGTTCCGGGTGGACGCCGTGCGGTAACGCACTGGGAGGTCATCGCCCGTTATCCCGGCTACACGCATGTGCGGTGCAGGCTCGAAACGGGCCGCACGCATCAAATTCGCGTGCACATGGCCTACCTCGGCCACCCGATCCTGGGCGACACGGTCTACGGCGCAAAAAAGGCCGTTCCAGGCCTGACGGGTCAGTGCCTGCACGCGGTGGGGCTTCAGTTCATCCACCCGCGGACGAAGGATCTTGTCTCGCTCACATGCTCGCTGCCCGAGGAATTCACCGCCATGCTGCGCAAGATCGACCGATAGATCAAAACCCGCAGGCGAGGGCCGACGCCTTTGCCTTATTCTACAGGAAATACAGGTGAACAATGTGAAAGACCTGCAAACCATTGAGGAGACCCTCAAATATCTGCAATTCGACAACTGGGAGCAGAGCGCGCCGGGCCTTGCGCGCTCGCGCGAGCTTCTGGGCCTGCTCGGCAACCCCGAGGAGAAACTCAAATTCGTCCACATCGCGGGCACGAACGGCAAGGGCTCTACCGCCGCGATGCTCGCCTCCGTGCTCCAGCGCGCGGGGTACCGCACGGGGCTCTATACCTCGCCGCACCTGCTGCGCTTCCACGAGCGCATGCGCGTGAACGGGGAAGAGATCGACGACAACTCCCTCATTTCGCTCACAAACACCGTGCGGAACGCGGCGGAGAGCATGAGCGAAATGCCCACGGGCTTTGAGATCATGACGGCCATCGCCTTTTTGTACTTCGTGCAGGAGCAGTGCGACATCGTCTCGCTCGAGGTCGGCCTCGGCGGGCGCATGGACTCGACGAACGTCATCCCCGCGCCGGAGGTCTGCGTCGTGGCGAACATCGGCTTGGAGCACACGGCCATTCTCGGCGACACGGTCGAGAAGATCGCCGCGGAGAAGTGCGGCATCATCAAGCATGGCTCGCACGCCGTGCTCTTCGGCCAGAGCGAGGGCGTGGAGAACGTCGCGCGCGAAAAGTGCGCGCAGGAGGACGTGGCTCTCACAATCACCGCGCAGGAAAAGCTTGAGCGCATTTCGTCCTCGCTCGACGGTCAAGAGTTCAAATACCGCGGCCGCGGGCCGTACCACCTGCGGCTTCTCGGCGAGTATCAGCTCTTGAACGCGCTGACGGTCATCGACGTGTGCAACGCGCTGCGCTCGCGCGGCTGGGACAAGCTCACGGACGAGGCCATTGATGAGGGCCTTTCCCACGCCCAGTGGCCCGGACGGCTCGAGCTTCTGCGCCGCGGGCCGGACTTCATCGTTGACGGCGCGCACAATCCCCAGTGCGTCGACGCGCTGATGGATTCGCTCGCCGCGCTCTACGGCGACAAAAAACTCATCTTCCTCACAGGGGTGCTTCGCGACAAGGACTGGCAGCAAATGCTGCGCCGCGCGCTCCCGCTCGCCAAGGCGTTCGTCGTCATCACGCCGCCCTCTGCCCGCGCACTCGATGAAAACGAGCTCGCCGCGTGGCTGAACGCACAGGGCGTGCAGGCCGTCCCCGCCAAGGATACCGACGACGGCGTCCGCCGCGTCTTAGCGCTTGCAGGTGAGGATGACGCCATCTGCTCCTGGGGCTCGCTCTACTTCACCGGCGAGGTCCGCCGCGTCCTGACGGAACAGTAAACACGATAAAAAAGGCCGCTGCGAAACGCCGCAGCGGTCTTTTCATGATCCCCATGCCGCATTTGCCGCTTTCAGCGGCAAACAGACCCCGCACCCAAAATCGGCGCAAAAGCCAGCATCCCACACCCGCCGCATTCGCTGCCTCCGGCAGCGAACAGGCCAGAAGCAACATCCTCCGTCCCCCGCCCGCCGCATTTTCTGCCCCCACGGGCAGAAAACAGGCACCAGCGTCGCAGACTTTCGCGTCCGCAGACGCGAAATAATTTTAATCATAAATCGCCGCGACATGCGCGTGGCGATTTATTCTTCTCGCTTCGCGCGTGTCGCAGCCACCTACGGCGGCAAGGCACGAAGCGAAGTGCGATCCCCTAAAATCAAAGGGATCCCATCCATCGGATGGGATCCCTTTGATTTTAACTTAGATAGTTCAGCGGGTTGACGTAACTGCCGTTTCTCTGAATGCCGAAGTGGCAGTGGACACCGCTGGCGACGCCGCTGCGGCCCGCTTTGGCGACCTGCTGGCCCTTGTAGACCGTCTGTCCCGCGGAAACGAGCAGCGACGAGTTGTGCTCGTAGTACGTGACATAGCCGTTGTTGTGGTCGATGATGACGACGTAGCCCATCGCGCCCTTGTAGCCCGCGTAGGTCACGCGGCCGCCGTCGGCGGCGTAGATTGGCGTGCCATAGGAGCAGGCGATGTCGATACCCTTGTGGTTGCTCGTCGCGCCGCGGATGCCGGTGTTGCGGTAACCAAAGCGCGAGGTGATGCGGCCCGAGCACGGCCAGCGGAAGCTGCCGGTGGGGTACCAGGTGGGGCGCACCTTCGTGCCGCGGGCGCGCGTCTCGGCCACAGGGTCGGAGAGCGTGACGGACGAGATGACCGTGCGCTCCTGCTCCTCGCCGTTGACATAGGTGACATCGGCCACGATATCAGCCTTGCCGAACGAGCCCTTGGAGATCACGCGCTCGTCGCCCTGATACATGGACGAATCGCTCACGTAGTTCACGTCATAGTTGACGTCCTCGACATAGTTCTGCCGCTCAGTGACCTTGACGGTCAGATACGGCACGGCGTTCGAGAGCGTCAGCGCATCGCCGATGTGGATGCGGTTGATGTCGTAGCCGGGGTTCAGCGCTTCGAGCTCGGCGGCGGTCATGCCGTTGTTGTTGGCGATCTGGCCCCAAGTGTCGCCCTTGACGACGGTGTAGGTCACCTCGCCCGACTTCGTCGAATTCAGGATCTCGGCGATCTCGCCGAGGTTCATCACGCTGTCGGTCGGGACGTAGCCCTCCGCGATGCGGACATTTTCGACAAAGTCGACGCTCAGCGTATCCGCCGAGGCGTAGACCTGCTTGATCTGCTTGAGCAGCTCGTCCAGCGCGCCGGCATACTGCGTCGAACCGATGAGCTCATCGTCGACATAGAGCGAGTAGCCGTAGGTCACCTGGCCGAGCTCGTCGGCGAGGTCCTGCTCGAAAGTCGTCGAATCCGTCACATCGCTGCGGCGGACGAAAGCCGTCGAATAATGGATGGCATCCTTTGCGATCTCGTAGGACTTGCCGAGCGTCTCGGTCGTGATGCTCTCGAGCTTGGAGGCCGCCTTGCGTGCCTGCGCGGCGCTGGCGACGGTGTCGACCACGCTGCCGTTATACTCCACGGTCGTTCCCAGCGTGTAGAACGAGAAAAACAGCGCGATCGCAGCCACAACAGCCGCGCCGCCGATAAAGTAGAACGGATTCACGCGCCGCGCGTGCCTGCGCCAGCGGTCCTCGTGCTCGCCGGCAGCGTGGCTGCGCTGGCGGCGGTGTGCCATGATCCTTTCATGCAGCAGCGAGCGCCACATCGGGAACATCCCGCCGATGACGAGGAAGACCTGCACCAAAAAGCGGTTGGATTCTGGGAAGTTGCGCGCCCTGCTCTCGCGCATCACGGTGCGGGCGCGCGGGCCGATGCGGCGAATGCGCGCACCAAGCGTGGAAAAAAACAGCGCCATGTGCTCAAGCCAGCCGCTCAACCATTGCGGCATGCCGCCGCGCCTGCTCGGCCGTCTTCGCGGCGAGGCATTCGAACGGCGGCGCTGCGTGGGTGCATCGCTGCGCTGCGGGGTGGATCGTTTTTGCTCTGACATATCAAAACTCCTTAAAGGATGCAAGTAAAAATAAAAGTTACAATTTGTAACCATTGACCAGTATACTTGGTTTTCAAGGCTCCGTCAAGCCTTTTGGGGAAATGATACTGCTAATATATTGTAAGAGTTTGGAAAATTTGTAAACTTTTGCATGAATTTTGCGTTATTTTTCCTTGAGAGGGTGAAAAAGTGGGTGTATACTATATCCGTAAATCTGTGCCCGCTTGACCGGCACATCATATATCAGGAGGAATCAACATGTTTGCACAACTGATCAACACGCTGAAAAAGAGCCCCAAAACGATCGTTTTCACCGAAGGTACCGACCACCGCATTCTCGAAGCGAGCGCCCGTCTGCTGTCCGGTAATTTCTTAAAGCCCGTGCTCGTCGGCAACCCCGATGAGATTGCCGCCGCCGCTGAGGACATCGGCTTCAACATCCGCGGTGCCGAGATCATCGACCCCGAGAATTACGACGGCATGGACGAGATGGTCGACAAGATGGTCGAGCTGCGCAAAGGCAAGATGACCGTCGACGAGTGCCGCGCCGCGCTCAAGAAGAGCAACTACTTCGGCACCATGCTCGTCAAGATGGGCAAGGCCGACTGCCTGCTCGGCGGCGCTACCTACTCCACGGCCGACACGGTCCGTCCCGCGCTGCAGCTCATCAAGACCAAGCCCGGCAACAAGATCGTCTCTTCCTGCTTCATCATGGTCCGTCCCGCCGCTTCCGGCGAGAACGAAGTGCTCGCCATGGCCGACTGCGCCATCAACATCAAGCCCAACGAGGACGAGCTCGTCGAGATCTGCAAGGAGACCGTTTCCTGCGCCAAGATCTTCGGCGTTGACCCGAAGGTCGCTTTCCTGAGCTACTCCACCCTCGGCTCCGGCAAGGGCGAGGACGTCGACAAGATGCGCAATGCCTGCGAGAAGGCCAAGGCCCTCATGCCCGACACCCCGATCGGCGGCGAGTTCCAGTTCGACGCGGCGGTCTCTCCGGCTGTCGCCAAGACCAAGCACATCACCGACGCGGTCGGCGGCCACGCCAATACCTTTATCTTCCCCGACATCAACGCTGGTAACATCGGCTACAAGATCGCACAGCGTCTGGGTAACTTCGACGCGTACGGCCCGATCCTGCTCGGCCTGAACGCGCCGATCAACGACCTCTCCCGCGGCTGCAACGCCCAGGAGGTCTACTCCATGGCGATCATCACCGCGGCGCTTGCCTAAATACTTCAAAAAAAGAGGACGGCTTTCGCCGTCCTCTTTTTTTGAGGGGGATGCGCTCCGCTGCAGCGCACGCGCCGCAGGCGCGCACACTCCGCTCCGTGAGAAGAATAAATCGCCACGCGCATGTCGCGGCGATTTATGATTAAGATTATTTGCCGCCTGCGGGCGGCAAAGTCTGCGACGCTTTTTGGGTGGTAGATGGAAGTCTCGGCTCCTATTTTGCATTTGCAGCGCCGTTTTGCGCGGAGCGCAAAATGCGCTTGGGGGACGGGCTGTTTCAAGCCGGAGGCTCGAAATGCGCCTTTGCTGAATCTATATTGGGATAGGGCGGCTCTCTTTTCGGAGGGCCGTCTTTTTTGCAGGATGGCTGTCATTTCAGGATTTCTGACTGCGGTTTTCTGCATGAAAGGATGCTTTGAATGTTTCAAATGTATGGAATATTTGGCGGAGTTAAACAAATGTTTTCTACCGTTTTTAGATATTTTACACATATTTGCACAGGAAAGTTCAGTCACCTTTTTTCTGTAAAGGGGAAGACAAAAAAATACGCCATGATATAATAATTCTGCAATGACGGGGCGTGAGCTCCGAACAATACGATCACATTTTCTGTGGAGGATTATCATTATGGCTATCAAAGTGGGCATCAACGGCTTCGGCCGCATCGGCCGCGTCGTGCTGCGCATCATGATCGAGCATCCGGAGCAGTTCGACATCTGCGGTATCAACCTGCGCAAAGCGGATCTGGATTACATGGTCTATATGATCAAATACGATTCCGTGTTCCGTCAGTTCAACGGCACGGTGGAGCACAAGGACAAGAACCTGATCGTCAACGGTCACACCATTCAGGTCTTCAGCGAGTCCGACGCGGCGATGATCCCCTGGTCCAGCTGCGGCGCGGAGTACATCATCGAGTCCACCGGCGCTTACAACACCACCGAGAAGGCCTCCCGCCACTTCAAGGGCGGCGCGAAGAAGGTCATCCTGACCGCGCCCGGCAAGGATGAGGTCACCCCCACGTTCGTCATGGGCGTGAACCACATGCTGCTCCATTCCGACATGAAGGTCGTCTCCAACGCCTCGTGCACCACCAACTGCTTAGCACCCCTTGCCAAGGTCGTCAACGACGAGTTCGGCATTGAGCAGGCGCTCATGTCCACCATCCACGCCGCCACCGCCAAGCAGAAGGCCGTCGACTCTCGCGGCGGCAGTGATTGGCGCACGGGCCGCTCCATCCTCAACAACATCATCCCCTCCTCCACGGGTGCCGCCAAGGCCGTCGGCCGCGTCATCCCCGAGCTCTACGGCAAAATGACCGGCATGAGCTTCCGCGTCCCCACGGCGGACGTCTCCGTCGTTGACCTGACCGCCCACCTTAAGGTCAAGACCACCTACGCCGATATCTGCTATGCCATCCGCCACGCCAGCGAAACCTATATGAAGGGCATCATTGGCTACACCGCGGACCAGGTCGTCTCCACGGACCTGATTGGCAATTCCTGCCCCTGCATCTTCGACGAGACCGCCGGCATCATGCTCGACAACGACTTTGTCAAGCTGATTGCGTGGTACGACAACGAATGGGGCTACTCCAACATGGTCGTCCGCCTGCTTGAGCACATGGTCGCGGTGGACGAGGGCCGCGTGACGCCTGAAAAGCGCGTCGTCCCCAAGGATAAGCCGAAGGAAGAGCCCGCCGCCAAGGAAGCGTAACAACGAAATAAAAAAGGAAGGACGCTGCGCGTCCTTCCTTTTTTATTCGTCCTTTTTTTCTGCTGCTTTTGCTTCGAGCTCGGCGACGGTCGTGTTGTCTTCCATGCCGCGGGCGTGGAGGACATCGTCGCGCGTGAGGGTCATCAAATCATCCTTTGTAAAGCTCCCCATCTTCGCGAGGCGGTTGGCCTGCGCGGTCAAGATCTGCTCGAAGAGGTTGCGCACGCCGCGCGCGTTGCCGAACGTCACACCGTCGGCGTTCTCATCGTAGATGAAGTCCTTGACGTCCTGCTCGGCGTCGGGAGAGAGGGTGTACTGCGACTTGCGGCACTGCATTTTGAAAATCTCGAGCATCTCGTCGAGCGTGTAGTCGTCAAAGTGCAGGTAGCGGTTGAAGCGGGACTCAAGGCCGGGGTTCGATTGGATGAACTTTTCCATCAAGCCATCGTAGCCCGCGACGATCACGACGAGGTCGTCGCGGTGATCCTCCATCGCCTTGAGCAGCGTGTCGATGGCCTCCTGACCGAAGTCGTTGTCGCCCTTGCCGTTGAGTGCGTAGGCCTCGTCGATAAACAGCACGCCGCCGAGCGCCTTTTCGATGACCTTGCTCGTCTTGATGGCCGTCTGACCGACGTAGCCCGCGACGAGCCCGCTGCGGTCGACCTCGACAAGCTGACCCTTGGAAAGGATCCCGAGTGAGCGGTAGACGCGCGCCATCAAACGCGCGATCATCGTCTTACCTGTACCGGGGTTGCCGGTGAAGACCATGTGGAGCGAGAAATCCGCATTCGGCAGTCCCGCCTCCTCGCGCCGCTTGAAGACAGTCGCCATGTTGATGAGGTTATTCACCTCGCGCTTGACCTCGCCAAGGCCGATGTAGGTGTCGAGTTCTTTTTTAAGGTCCTCGATCTTCTCGGGCGGGGGAAGCGGCGCTTCCTCTTCCTTTTTCTCGTCCGCGCCGGTGGAGGCGGCGGGCTTGTTCGGCTTTGCGCCGTCCGCGCTCTTCGGCGCGTTTGCTTTGGGCGCAACTTCCTTCGGGACGGCGGATTTCGGCGCGTCCGGCGTCAGCGGCGTGCTCCAGAAGTCGCTGCCCATGCGGTTTAAGTTGTTCTGCGTCATCGTGCGGATGACGTCGAGCTGCTGGAGAATGATCTCGTCCTTTTTATCCATGTTGATTCTCTCCCTTCGTTCCGTAGGGCGTGTGCGCCATCGCGCGGAACAAGAATGCAGTGATCAGGCCGCTGAGCGCGCCCGTGAAGAGCGACACAAGCAGCAAAAACGGCAGATAGTAGAGCGGCGCGGTCGAGCCGAGCGTGATGAGCGCGGCGCAGACCTGCCCGCAGTTGTGCGCCGCCGCGCCCGCGATCGAGACGCCGAAAATGCTGAGCTTTTTCGCCCCGCTCAAAAGCGCCATCACCAAAAGCGCCGACAATCCGCCGAGCAGCGAGAATAAAAGCGCCGAGGCATTCCCCGCAAACAGCGCGCCGAGCGTGCAGCGCACGAGCAGGATGGCGAGCGCGCTCGGAAAGCCGAGGGCATAGAGCGCGTAGAGCGTGACGATATTGGCAAGGCCGAGCTTGACGCCCGGCAGCGGCACAATGAGCGCGAGCGGAAAAAACGACTCCATGTAGGACAACGCAAGCGCGAGCGCCGCGAGCACCGCGCAGAGCGTCAGCTCTCTTGTTTTGATCTTCATGCGCTCACCCCGCGATCAGGTCGTAGTCGGACGCCGCGCCCTCCAGCGTGACGGCCACGCGGGCGGGCAGGCAGACGATGCTCTGTCCCGCGCGCGAGATCGCGCCGGAGTGCACGCAGTCCTGATTCGGGCAGTCGCTTTCGCTCACGCGCACCGCACCGTTTTGCACAGCGACAGTGAGCGTATAGCCGCGGCTTTTGTAAGTGCCGCCTTCGTAGGTGCTGAGCGCGCAGCGCTCAACGGTCTCGCCGTCGATAGCGACGCTGATCGTCAGCTCGCCCGCCGATCTGGCCGCAAAATACGGCCTTGCGGCGAGCCCGAGCGCGAGCAGCAGCACCGCGAGCACGACGAGCGCGTCCCACCTTGTCGGCTTCAGCTTAGGCGAGCGCTTCATACGTGTACCCGCTTTCGTCGTTCGGCGTGAAGGCATCGGCAAGGCCGTCGGTGTAAAGCACGCGGCCATCGTCGGTGACTAAAATGAGCTCAAAATCCGTCCCCTGGTCGGCAAGATCGTCGCGCAGCGCAAGCGCGCCGTCGGGGCCAAGGACGAAGCACGCTGTCGAGAGCGCGTCCGCCCACGCGCCGTTCTCGCACAGCACGGTCACGCTGACGAGCCCGCTTTCCGCGGGGCAGCCGGTCTTGGGGTCGAGGATATGGTGATAGCGCACGCCGTTTTCTTCAAAATAGCGCTCGTACACACCGGAGGTCACGATGAACTTATCCGCCGCCGATACGATGCCAAGGTAGCTCTCCGTGTCCGCAGGGTCCTTGACGGCGATGCGCCAATCGCTGCCGTCGGTCTTTCGCCCCATGACGAACACATCACCGCCGAGGTCGAGTGTCGCGGACGTGACGCCCTCCTTTTCAAGCTGCGCGCGCAGAAGATCCGCCGCGTAGCCCTTGGCGATGCCGCCGAGGTCGAGCTGCGCGCCGTCCAAAAGCGTGACCGTCCAGCCGTCCGCCGTTTTTTCGAGCGCGACTTTGCCGCAGCCCGTATGACTCAGCAATTCTTTGAGCTCGTCTGCGGACGGCACGCGGTGCTCATCCTTCGTAAAGCCCCACGCATCGAGCACGGGGGCAAGCGTCGGGTCGAACGCGCCGTCCGTCGCGTCGGAAATCGTCAGCGCCGTTTCGATCAGCGCGGGTAAGATATCGTCCGCGCCGCATTCGACCGTCTCACCGTTCGATGCGTTGAGCGCATAGAGCTCACTGCCCTCCGCCGTGCGCGAGAGGACGGCTTCGTCCAACGTGTGCAATTCCTTTTCCGCGCTCTCCAGCGCGGCAGCGGCATTCTCGCCGTAAACCGTCAGGTTCATCACCGTGTCCATCGCGTACACCGTGCGCGTCTCGCTCTCGGTAGCCGTTTCGCCGCAGGCAGTGAGGGACAGGGCAAAAATCGTCAGCAGCAGCGCTGCAAGTTGTCTTTTCATAGGTTCTCCTGCGAAAACAATTTATCAAGCGTAGCTTATCAAATGTATTTTACCCGCGTCTGTGCGGTCTGTCAAAAGAAAAAATTTGAACCGCCGTGCGGAACGTTTATAAAAGGGGAGAGCCTTTTCTATAATAAGAGGCTCTCCCCGATCTGCGTCTGCGCGCAGGCAAAATTATTTTCTCTCGAGCGAGACGCGGTACGTGAGCCGCAGGAACGTGGCGTTCAGGATGACGCTCACGACCTCCGCGATCGGGAAGGCGAGCCACACAAGCTCGAGCCGTCCCGTGAGCGAGAGCAGATACGCCGCCGGCAGCAGCACGACGATCTGGCGGCAGACAGAATTGATGAGCGCATAGATGGGCTTGCCGAGCGCCTGACACGCGCTGCCCGCGATGATGCTGAAGCCCGCGAGCGGGAAGTGCACGCCGATGATGCGCAGCGCAACACGGCCGATAGAGAGCATTTCGTCCGTCGGCGAGAACATCCCCAGCAGCGTTTCGGGGATGAGTTCGAAGAGCGCGCAGCCGACGCACATGATACCGATGGCCGTGAAGACTGTCAGGCGGACGGTCTTGCGCACGCGGTCGAATTTCTGCGCGCCGTAGTTGTACGACACGATGGGCACCATCGCGTTGTTGAGGCCGAAGCACGGCATGAAGATGAAGCTCTGGAGCTTGAAGTAAGCACCGAACACCGCGGTCGCCGCCTCGGTGAACGAGATGAGAATTTTGTTCATGCCGAACATCATCACCGAGCCGATGGACTGCATGATGATCGACGGAATGCCGATGGCGTAGATGTCCGCCACCGTCGCGCGGTGGGGACGGATGTCCTTGAGGTGGATCTGCACCTCGGGATTTTTCTTGAGGTTCAGGAAAAGGCCGAGGCCCGCGCCGACGAACTGGCCGACGATCGTGGCGACCGCCGCGCCCGCGACCTCCATGCGGGGAAAGCCCAGAAGGCCGAAAATCAAAATCGGGTCGAGCACGATGTTGCACACCGCGCCCGCGATCTGCGAGATCATCGAAAGGTCCGTCCGCCCCGTGGACTGGAGCAGGCGATCGCCGTAAATTTGCAGGAACAGTCCGAGCGAGCCGCCGATGCAGATCATCACATAGTCGCTGCCGTAGGCGATGATCTGCGCGTTTTCCGTCTGGAAGCGGAAAAACGGCGTGGCAAGTGAAAAGCCGAGGACAGCAAAGACGGCGGCGGTGCAGAGCGTCAGGAAAAGTCCCGTGCCCGCAGCGCGGTCGACCGCCTGCATGTTCTTTTCACCCAGCGAACGCGCGAGCAGCGCGTTCATACCGACGCCCGTGCCCACGGCGAACGCGATGCACAGCGTTTGCAGCGGGAAAGCGAGCGACACGGCGTTCATCGCGTCCTGACTGAGCCGCGCGACGAACACGCTGTCGACAATGTTGTAGAGCGCCTGAAAGAGCATCGATATCATCACGGGCCCCGCCATGTTGGCCAGCAGCTTGCCGATGGGCATCGTGCCCATCTTGTTTTCTCTGGTATTTTCTTCCATGTTTCCTCCCTGCTTAACTTTTTCGTTCCGACATATAAAATTCCGGCGCCGCAGCGCCGGAATCAAAGTTTGATCATTTTTTGTCGCGACCTGTGCGTGACAAAAAATACTTTACAGAGTGCAAGTGTGCGAGCAACGCGAGCGCGCGCAGCACTCTGCAAGCCCCTCTCAAAAATGTGCGAAGCACATTTTTGAATTATTTCTTCAGTTCGCCGTTCGCGGACTTCGTCAGATACGCGTTGATGAAGCCGTCGAGGTCGCCGTCCATGACGGACTGGATGTTACCGGTCTCGTAGTCGGTGCGCGTGTCCTTGACGAGCTGGTAGGGCATGAAGACGTAGGAGCGGATCTGGCTGCCCCATTCGATCTTGAGCTGCACGCCCTTGATGTCGGAGATCTTCTCCGCGTGCTGCTGAATTTTGAGTTCCATGAGCTTGGATTTGAGCATCTGCATGGCGTAGTCGCGGTTCTGGAACTGCGAGCGCTGCGTCTGGCAGGCGGTGACGATGCCCGTGGGCTTGTGGATGAGTCGAACGGCAGAGCTCGTCTTGTTGACGTGCTGGCCGCCGGCGCCGGACGCGCGGTAGACCTGCATTTCAATATCCTCGGGACGAATTTCGACCTCAATGTCGTCGGGCAGCTCAGGCATGACCTCGAGGGCTGCAAAGCTCGTCTGGCGGCGGGCGTTCGCGTCGAACGGGGAAACGCGCACTAAGCGGTGCACGCCGTTTTCGCCCTTCAGATAGCCGTAGGCGTTCTCACCCTTGACCATGACCGTCGCGCTCTTGAGACCGGCCTCGTCGCCGTCGAGATAGTCGAGCATCTCGAATTCAAAGCCGTGCTTGTTCGCCCACTGCATATACATGCGGTAGAGCATCTGCGCCCAGTCCTGCGCCTCGGTGCCGCCCGCGCCGGCGTGGAAGGTCAGAATCGCGTTGCAGTTGTCGTATTCGCCGGAAAGGAGCGTCGTGAGTCGCGCCTGCTCCACATCGGCTTCGAGCTTTTTGTAGCCCTCTTCGAGCTCGGGCAGCAGGCTCGCGTCGTCCATCTCCGTTCCCATGTCGATCAGCGCGAGCAGATCGTCGCGCGTGGAAACGAGCTTTTCGTAGCGGTGAATTTTATTGTGCAGCTGCTTGGAGCGCATCTGGTTTTTCTGCGAGCGCTCCAGATCGTTCCAGAAGCCGTCCTCGTGCGCCTCAAGCTCGAGGCGGTTCAGCTCCTGGCGGGCCTGCTCGATCTCCAGCGCCTTGAAGAGGTTTTCAAATGTTTCGTCCATCGCAAGCAGCTTCTGCTTGTAGGAATCGTATTCGATCACAGCCATGGCGTTCTCTCTCCTTACTTTTATCCTTCATTAGCCGAAAAAGTATATCACACACACCGTGCAAAGGCAAGAAAAATCCGCCTCTCGGGACGAAAATTCCCGTGGAAGCGGCCCTTTTTCGCCTTTCCGGCGATAAAAACAAAAAAGCCACGCTTTCGCGTGGTCGATACAACGGATCTCAGCGCTCGCTGATGATCTGCTTGGTGCTGCCGAAGATCATGTCGTCAACATCCTGCTTGATGAAGTTCTCAAACATATTCGTTTTCACGCTCCTTTCCTTCATTTACTTCAGTTTGTATTATAAGCGCGGAAAAGGCAAATTTCAATCGTCAGCTCTCATGGTTTTGCCTAAAAAATTAGCGGCTTTTTCATGCAAGCTGCTATATCTACACTTGCATTTCCGTTATTTTCCACTTATAATAAAATAGAAACGATATTTGAAGCGGAGGAGTCGGACTATGTCGGCTTTCGTCACATTTGAGGATGTTTCCAAGGTCTACCACAGCGGGGAGATCGAAATTCGCGCGGTGGACCACATCAGCTTTACGATCGAAAAGGGTGAATTCTGCGTCATCGTCGGCCCCTCGGGCGCGGGCAAGACGACGGTCCTCAACATGCTCGGCGGCATGGACGCCTGCTCGGGCGGCACCATCACGGTCGATGGGACGCTTGTGAGCGGCTTCAACGCCCGCCAGCTCACGACCTATCGCCGCCACGACATCGGCTTTGTCTTCCAGTTCTATAACCTCGTCGGCAACCTGACGGCGCTTGAAAACGTCGAGCTCGCGGCGCAGATCTGTAAAGACCCGCTCGACGCAGCGACGGTCTTGAACGAAGTCGGCCTGTCCGCGCGCGCGAACAACTTCCCCGGTCAGCTCTCCGGCGGCGAGCAGCAGCGCGTCGCCATCGCCCGCGCGCTGGCGAAAAATCCGAAGCTCCTGCTCTGCGACGAGCCGACCGGCGCGCTCGACTATGTGACCGGCAAGCAGATCCTCAAGCTCTTGCAGGACACCTGCCGGCAAAAGGGTGTGACGGTCGTGGTCATCACGCACAACAGCGCCATCACGCCGATGGCCGACCGCGTCATCCACATCAAAAACGGCACGGTGGAGAGCATGCAGTGCAATGAGCATCCGACCAGCGTGGAACTGATCGAATGGTAACGAAGAAATCGGAACGAAAGGGGGCGGCGCGATGAAAAACGCCATGCAGAAGGACTTCTGGCGCGAGATCCAGCACACGCGCAGCCGCTTTTTCTCCATTATGATCCTGGTCGCGCTATCGGTCGCGTTTCTCTCCGGTCTCAAGGCGACCGCGCCGGACATGAAGCGCACGGGCGACGACTATCTCGATTCCCTGCACTTGGCGGACATTCAAGTGCTTTCAACGCTCGGCCTGACCGACGACGACATTACCTCTCTTCGAGCACAGGACAAGGTCGAGGACGCCGAGGGCGAATACGTCATCGACGCGTTCGCCTCGTCCGACTCGCTCGACGCGGTGGTCAAGGTCCTCTCCCTCACGGGCCGCGGCATCAATGAGGTGCTGCTGCGCGGCGGGCGCATGCCCGAGCGCGCGGACGAGTGCGTGGTGGAGGAAAACATGCTCTCGCTGATGAACATCGCGATCGGAGATCGCATCACCCTGACGCCGGGGGACGATCTCTCCGACGCGCTCGCGCAGGACACGTATACGGTCGTCGGCACGGTGCGCTCGCCCGTGTACCTTGCGGTGGAGCGCGGCACGTCGACACTCGGCAGCGGCACGGTCAAGGCGTATCTGTACCTGCCGCGCGAGGCGTTCACGCTCGACTACTACACGGCGGCCTATGTGCGCGTCTCCGGCGCGGCGGAGATGACCGCGTTTTACAGCGACTATGACGACTATATCGACGCCGTCATCGACGAGCTGGAGCCGTTCGGCGACGCACGCTCTCAGCTGCGGCACGACGATCTTGTCGACGAGGCGACGGAAAAGCTCGATGATGCACAGAAAGAACTGGACGACGCGAAGGCCGAGGCCGACGAAAAGCTCGGCGACGCGCAAAAAGAACTGAGCGACGCGCGCAAAAAGCTCGACGACGGCTGGAAGGATTACTACGACGGCCAGCAGGAGCTCAAGGACGCGCGCGTCGAGCTGGACGATGCAAAGATCGAGCTCGACGACGGCGAAATGCAATACCTCAACGGCATGGAAGAGTACGAAGACGCGCTGGACGAGTACGAAAAGGGCAGGGCAGAGTATGAAGACGGCCTCGCCCAGTACGAGGACGGCGTCAAGGAGCTTGAAAGCGGCGAAAAAGAGCTTGCCGCGGGACGGAGCAAACTGGAAAGCGGCCAGCAGCAGCTCAATTCGCTGGCCAAGACTGTGACGGACGCGCTCGCGGGCACAGGCTCTCCTTATGCGGGCGCGCCGGGGAAGCTGCTCGACGATCTCGGCCGCGGCGACAGCGCAGCCATCGCTGCGACGGACGCCGCGCTGGGCGGTATGCGCGCGCAGCTTGAAGGCGGCATCGCGCAGGCGCAGGGCGAGATCGACAAGATGCAGGCACAGCTCACTGAGGTCAACAAGAACCTTTCAGCGCTTGAGCAGACGCCCACTGAGGGAATGCCGGAAGAGCAGCTTGCGGCGTATCAGGCGCAGCTTGCGAAGCTGCAAGGCACAAAGCAGAAGCTCGAGGCCGGCATTGCCGAGGCGCAGGCGAAAAAAGCGGAGCTTACCCAGCAGCTTGCCCAGCTGCAAAGCGTCAGAGCGAGCAGCATCGCCGCAAACAAGCGGGAACTGGACAACGGCTGGAGCGAGTATTACAGCGGCGAGGCCGAGCTCGACGCGGGCAGAAAAGAGCTGCTTGACGCCAAAAAGCAGCTAAACGACGCAAAAACGCAGCTCAACGACGCGCCCGCGCAGCTCGCGGACGCGAAAAAGGAGCTTTCTGACGCGCGCAAAAAGCTCGACGACGGCTGGAAGGACTACTACGACGGCGAAGAGCAGTACGCCGACGGCGTCAAGGAGCTCTCGGACGCCTACACCGAACTGACGGACGGCGAGCGCGACTACCGAAAGGGCCTTCGCGAATACGCGGACGGCAAGGCGGAGGCGGACGAGAAGATCGCCGACGCACAGGAAAAGATCACCGACGCGCGCCGCAAGGTCGCGGATATCGACAGCTGCGAATGGTACATCTTCAGCCGCAGCTACAACCCCGGCTACACGGGCTTCGGCCAGGACGCCGACCGCATGGCGAACCTCGCGAGCGTGCTGCCGATCATCTTTTTCCTCGTCGCGGCGCTCGTGTGCCTCACGACGATGACGCGCATGGTCGAAGAGCAGCGCGTGCAGATCGGCGCGCTCAAGGCGCTCGGCTACAGCCGCCTTTCGATCTCACGGAAGTACATCGGCTACGGGCTGCTGCCGAGCCTTGTCGGCGGCGTTCTGGGCCTTGTCATCGGCTATATCCTGTTCCCGAAGATGATCTTCACGGCCTATCAGATCATGTATCAGATGCCGGATATCGAGCTGCACGCCTACACGGATATTTCGCTCTTTTCCGTGCTCGCGGCGGTCGCCTGCACAACAGTCGCGACGCTCTGGGCCTGCCTTGCCACGCTGCGCGAAACGCCCGCGAGCCTGATGCGCCCCCGCACGCCGAAGGCGGGCAAGCGCGTGTTCCTTGAGTATATCAAGCCCCTGTGGAGACGTATGTCGTTCATCCACAAGGTCACGGCGCGCAACCTCTTCCGCTATCAAAAGCGCTTCTGGATGACGGTCATCGGCATCGGCGGCTGCACGGCGCTCATCATCGCGGGCTTTGGCATGCGCTCATCGCTTCTTTTCACGATGTCGCGCCAGTATGACGAGCTGTTCCACTACTCGGCACAGGTGACGCTTGCCGACAACGCCCTGCCCGAGGAGCGCGCGGCGGTGGAGGACTTCCTTGCAGGCGACTCCCGCGTTGTGAACTACATCCCCTGTGCGGCCTCGTCCGCCACGGTGGTCACCCCCTCCTATTCAACCACTGCCTATGTCGAGGTGATGGCCTCCGACGAGATCGGCAAGGTCGTGGACCTTTTCGACTACAAGAGCGAAGATCCCATCACAATGGGCGATGAGGGCGTATACATCGACCAGAAGCTCTCCGAGCTTTTGAAGGTCTCGGTGGGCGACACCTTCTTTCTCGATGGCGACGTGCGCGGCGATGTGACGGTCGCGGGCATCTACGAGCACTATACGGGCCACTTCATCTATATGACGCCCGGCTACTATGAAAATGCGCTCCACGCCGGGAGCGAGCCGAACGCCTACCTTCTGAACTTCACGAGCGACGATACCGACACCTGCAACGCCATTTTTGAAAAGCTGCTCGACATGAGCGGCGTGGCGACGACCTCGCGCATGCGCGACACGCAGGATACCTACATGCACAGCATGGAGCGCGTGGACTTCGTTGTGGTCATCATCATTCTGGCAGCGGCGGCGCTGGCGATGGTCGTGCTCTTCAACCTCTCGAACATCAACATCACCGAGCGCCAGCGCGAGCTCGCGACGATCAAGCTGCTGGGCTTTTACGACGGCGAGGTCTCGGCCTATGTGTATCGCGAAAACATCGTACTCACGCTGTTCGGCATCCTGCTCGGCTGCTTTATGGGCCACTGGCTGCACATTTACCTCGTGCGCTCGACGGAGATCGATTTGATGATGTTCGGACGTCAGACCGCGCCGTCGGCCTACGTGTACGCGGCGATCCTGACGGCGCTGTTCTCGCTGCTCGTCAACGTGCTCGCGCACTTCAGGATGAAGAAGATCGACATGGTCGAGAGTCTCAAGAGCGCGGAATAAAATTTCTTGTTTCAAGGCAGGGCAATGTGCTACAATAAGGGGCGGCAAAAGCCGCCCCTTACTATTGTCGAAAAAGCGGCATGCCGCTTTGACTTTTATTGCTTCCTTATAGATTGGAGTTCCCATGGCGAGACAAAGAAGAAAACATCATTTCTGGCGCAACCTGCTCATTTTGATCGTGCTGTTCGGCATTTACCTCTACTGGGGCAACCGCAGCATCGAGACCGACGAGGCGACATTCACCTCAGGCGCGCTACCTGCGGGCTTTGACGGCTGCCGCATCGTGCAGCTCAGTGATCTGCATGGCAAATACTTCGGCAAGGATAACGAACGCTTATATCGCGCGGTCAAGGCCGCGCAGCCGGAGTATATCTTCGTGACGGGCGACTTAGTCGACCGCAAAACCGAAAACCCGACTGTCTACGCCGGCGAGGTCGGCGCGGCGCTCTCAGCCATCGCGCCGACGTATTACGTCACGGGCAACCACGAGTGGGGCCACGGCACAAAGGTCGTGGAGGAGATCAAGCGCACACTGCGGGAGAGCGGCGTGACGGTGCTCTCGAACGAATTCGTACCGCTCACGCGAAATGGCGACAGTATCGTCCTCGCGGGCATCGACGATCCGAACGGCTACGCCGATCAGGAGACACCGCAGGAGCTCGCGCAGGAAGTCTACGCGAAATACGGCGACCCGTTCTGGCTGCTGCTGGCGCACCGCAACAACAATTTTAACGGCTACTACTGCCGCCTCGGCGCGGATCTGACGTTCTCGGGCCACGCGCACGGTGGCATCTGGCGCCTGCCATTCACCGACGGTCTGATCGACACGACGCTGACGCTTTTCCCCTCGTTCACGAGCGGCTTTTATCACTGCACGGACGAAAATTGCGAGGGCGCGATGGTGTTCGTTAACCGCGGGCTCGGCAATTCGCCGAAGATCGTCCCACGCATTCTGAATCGGCCGCAGGTCGCGGTCATTACACTGGAAAGAGGCTGAGGCTATGCGTGAATTTTCTGCCGGAAGCTACGACGTCGCCGTCATCGGCGCGGGCCACGCGGGCATCGAGGCATCTCTTGCCTGTGCGCGCCTCGGCATGAAAACGGTGTGCTTTACCATCAACTTAGACGCGGTGGGCAACATGCCCTGCAACCCCGCCATTGGCGGCACAGGCAAGGGCCATCTCGTGCGCGAGCTCGACGCCCTCGGCGGCGAGATGGCAAAGGCCGCGGATAAAGCCTGCATCCAGTACCGCATGCTCAACCGCGGCAAGGGCCCCGCCGTCTGGTCGCTGCGCGCGCAGGCTGACCGGCGGCGCTATCAGAGCGTGATGAAGCACACGCTTGAAACGCAGGAAAATCTGCTGCTGCGGCAGGCGGAGATCGTCGACTTACGCGTCACCGACGGCCACGTGTCCGCCGTTGTGACCGAGACAGGCGGCGTTTACGCGGTCAGGGCTGTCATCCTCTGCTCGGGCACATTTTTGGATGGCCGCACCATCGTCGGCGAATGCGTGCGCGAGAGCGGCCCCGACGGAATGCACGCCTCGCTCACGCTGGCGGACGCGCTCAAAAAGCTCGGACTGCCGCTGCGCCGTTTCAAGACCGGCACGCCGCCGCGCGTGAACGCGCGCAGCGTCGATTTTTCTCAGATGGAAGTGCAGACGGGCGACAAAACGCCGCTGCCGTTCTCGTTTTCGACGGAACACCCACCCGAAAATCAGGCGGTCTGCTACCTGACTTACACCACGGAGGAGACGCACCGCGTCATCCGCGAGAATCTGGATCGCAGTCCCATCTACTCCGGCGTCATCGAGGGCGTCGGCCCGCGCTATTGCCCGAGTATCGAGACGAAGATCGTCCGCTTTCCCGATAAGCCCCGCCACCAGCTCTTCATCGAGCCGATGGGGCTTGATACCGAGGAGCTCTACATTCAGGGCTTTTCGTCGTCCATGCCCGAGGAGGTGCAGATTGAAATGCTGCACTCGGTCAAGGGCCTTGAGCACGCGGAGATCATGCGCCCGGCCTACGCCATCGAATATGACTGCATCGACCCGACCGCGCTCTACCCGACGCTTGAATACAAGCACATCGAGGGCCTGTACGGCGCGGGACAGTTCAACGGCTCGTCGGGGTACGAGGAGGCGGCGGTGCAGGGCTTCGTCGCGGGCGTGAACGCCGCACGCAAATTGAAGGGCGAAACGCCGTTCATTCTGGGCCGCGAGCAGGCGTACATCGGTACACTCATCGACGACCTTGTGACCAAGGGAACGAACGAGCCCTATCGCATGATGACGAGCCGCAGCGAGTACCGCCTCATCCTGCGGCAGGACAACGCCGATGAGCGGCTCGCGCCCATCGGGCACGAGCTTGGCCTTGTCAGCGATGAAACGCTGCAAAAGGTCGTGGGCAAATACGACGCGGTGCGCCGCGAGATCAAGCGCCTCGAGCACACGGGCGTCCCCTCGTCCGACGCGCTCAACGCGCTGTTGACTTCGCGCGGCACGGCGGAGGTGCACGACGGCAGCCCCCTCATCGCGCTGCTGCGCCGCCCGCAGCTCACCTATGACGACCTGCGCGATTTTGATGCGGGCTGCCGCGCCTTCCCGCCCGCACTCGCCGAGAGCGTGGAGATCGCCGTCAAGTACGAGGGCTACATCCGCCGCCAGATGGCGGAGGTCGCGGAGTTTGCGCGCCTGGAGCGCCGCGCCATTCCCGAGGATATCGATTACGCGAAAATTGACGGTCTCCGTCTGGAGGCGCGCGAAAAGCTCGCCGCCATTCGTCCACAGAATCTGGGGCAGGCGGGGCGGATTTCGGGCGTCAGTCCGGCAGATGTCGCGGCTTTAATGCTCTATATTACTTCAAAAACGCGGGACTGAGTCCCGCGTTTTTGAGTATTTGAAAAGGCGGCTATGCCGCCTTTTCAAGGGGATTCGCTGCGCTTCGTGCCTTGCCGCCCGTGAGGCGGCTGCGACACGCGCTCCGCGCAGAGAGTAATTTGTCACGCGCATGTCGCGACAAATTTCGATTTGAACCACACGATTTCATAGCCGCTCATTAGTGGTTGCAGTCTTTTAATAAAATCCTCCGAAAGCCTTGCAAATAAAGGATTTTTCGCATTGTCCCCACCGTATCCCTTTATCTGATTTCACGCATTGTTGTCCTTAACTTGACCTCGCACAAGGGAAAAATCAAGGGAAGGAAAAACTGGTAACAAACTATAAAACAGCGTGGCAATCGGAGAACTGTGACGTATGTGCGAATATATTATAGCGGAGGATTTCGATATGGACAAGTACATTTTTGACGAAGGCAACGGCCTTTGGTATGAACTGATTGGCGACTACTATTTTCCCTGTTTGACTGTACCCACTGAAGAAGAACAGCCTGTCGGTATATGGGGGCAACGGCACAAGCGGTATATCAAAGAATACCACCCAGCTTTATACAATGCCTTGTTGCTCAACGGCAGACTGAACAGCTACCTTGCCGATATTGACCAGCAGGCACAAGAACGGTTAGATACCATTATTGAACAGATGGCCCGATCCCAAGGTATCACCGAGGCGCTGAAAGCTGCCGACCAAATGACATGGGTCGGTAAGATGAACAATATCCAAGCAAGTGCAATGGAAATTGTAAACAGTGAGCTGATTTACGCTTAACAGATTAGCGAAGCAGGGGCCGCCCCAATCGGGCGGCCCCTGCTTCTGCTGTAACACGCTTTACTCATTGATAGCCAGAGAGAGATTGTCCAGAATATCTTCCACTTCGTCCGTGGTCAGATACGCACCATGCAAGCTGACATTGGCATGGCTTGTACAGCACTGCGCCCAAACGTGCCCGTTGTCCATTTCAATCAGGAATTCATGGCCATCAACGGACGTGTAATAATAGGCGGTTTCGTAGCTGCCATCAATGACATACGCTTGGACAAAATAGTCGGCTTGTGCGATATTTTCGATTGTGAAATCGACATATCCGCTGCCGTTCTTCTTTGCGTAAAGGGCGTCAAAGTTCTCGCTGACGTAATCACCTTTTGCATCGGACACGACAAAGGACAAGTTGGCATCTGGAACATAATCATAATGCTCGTTCACCCATTCCAAATCAAAGGTAACGCGACCTGTCAGCGTGTCCAGAAGATTTGCGGGGTTTTCGGCAGTATACTCCATTTTCTCCGCGCCATCCTCCCGACCAATGCGGCGGCTGCGGAGAACTGGATCACTGCTCAGAACCTCTACGGAGTCCCACTGATGGTATTCAGATACTACTCCGCCGTTAATGCGTTCGCCCGCAACCCAATCGTCCGATTTGAACCGATTAGATTTTATCGTTTCTTCCAAAGTGGCGGGCGGGTTTCCTCCGGGGCCGTCGATAGCAACAGCACCAGGAGCACCATTTTCACTTGAAGGCATGGGAATGTCATCCCTGCTGGACACGATGATGTCATTTCTGAACAGATGCACACCCACCGCTGCGGCAGCGGTCAGCGTTAATGCCATCATCATAACAACAGCGACGGCAATCAACGGCACACGAGATTTTAAGGTCGATTTTTTCATAGGAATGTCCTCCGATTGTTTTTGGTAGGAGGCAAGCTGGGAACGAATACGCTCCCGGCTCTCCTGCGGCAATTTCAGCCCATCAGAAATGCGCTTGAAGTTTCGCTCCATATCAATCCCTCCCAAGTTGCTTTTTTAAGATGTTTTTGGCCCGATGCAATCTCATGGAAACGGCTGAGATGCCGATGTGTAAAAATTCTGAGATTTCCCGAAACGAGTAGCCCTCAAAGTAGTGTAGGCTCACGACGGCCCTATACTTTTCCGGCAACTCCATGACCGCATAAAATATGTCCCGATCCTCCGGCTGTATCAGCAGAACAGCCTCGTCCAAAGGAATGGCTTCGTGCTTCTTTACTGCGGTGAGAAGGTTTTTACAATGGTTAATCGTAACCTTAGTTAGAAACGCACGCTCTTTGCCGGGATAAACTATCATGCCGCCCTCCAACAGTTTAAGAAAAACAGTCTGCACAACGTCCTCCGCTTCCTGCGGAGAGCGGAGATAACTGAGAGCAATACGATACACCATATCCGCATAACGGTCAAAAAGCTCCAGCACGGTTTCTTGCTCCATCGGCGCACCCCCTTCCGCTTCCTCTTGAGGCCTCATATATATAACAAATCAGCAGACCGAATTTGCACAAAAATTTTCAAGAAAATTATAGCACATAAAACAGTATATAACCTACAAACTGGCTCCTGTTTATGTACGCCGCCGCTATGGATTGCACCATAGCGGCGGCGTTCTCTATCATCTGCTGTCCCTGTCAACTGCCCTCCTGTGTGGCTGTGGCTGTTGCCGTTTGCCCTCGTCCTGCAACCGCCGCAGGCGTTCCCGGACGCTTCTCGGCTCTGGGGGCCGCTCTTTTACGGCGGGCCGCTGGCGCTCCTGCACCTTCCGCTCCCACTCGGCCAACTCCCGGTTATGCTGGCTGACAACGGCCTCGGCCTTGCGGTAGGTGGCTGTAAATGTCTGCACATCGGGATAACCATCCGCCTGGACGATGGAGGGAAGCGCATCCATCCTGTGGCTGATTTCCTGCTCTGTCTGCTGTATCTGCCCAGCGATGTCTTTGCGCTCTCTGGTCTTAAAGATACCCGTGGCGGCGGCAAGCTGCTGCTTCAAGTCTGGCAGCACATCCTCCTGCAAGTATCGGATGCTCGTGGCCTCGTCCCTCACTCGTATCATCAGACCTCGCATGGCACGGAACTCTGCCATATCAATGTCCAGCGTGGGCTTCGGCGGCATTGCCCGCTGGCGGATCAGCCCTTGCAGGAAGGCCCTGGCCTTGCCCACGATGGCCCGGAACAGGTGCGGGAGCCACCCGGCCTGATGGATGGATTGCCTGACCTTCTCGTGTATCTCAGCCTGCTTGACCTCCAATATCTCCGCCTCGGATATGCCCGTCAAAAGCGCCATATCCGCCGTTCGGTTCCACTCCTGACGGGCGGCGTTGTCCGCTTTGATTTCCTCCGCCTTGGGATTGTTCCTGCCTATCTTTTTGGTGGGCAAATATACGCTCTGCGGGTCAAACACCTTTAGCTGCTGCTCCGGGTCTGAGATATAGCGGTTGATAAGGCCGGTATAGAACTCCTTGACCTCAGCCACAAAGCCCTCCTGCTTGAAGCGGGCGTCCTTAACGCTGAACATATGGCTCTCGTAGACCTCGCCCTTTTTGATGACGGTACAGCCGGGGCGTATCTGCCCATCCTCCCCGGTGATCTCCTTCTTGGTGCGGACGTGCTTCCCCACCTCGTCATAGAACATATTCCGGGTGGCGACCTTGACTACGGGTTCCGGCAACAACCGCCGCTCACTGAAAATCAGGTGGATGTGGTAGTTGGTCTTGGCCTTGTTGTGGTGTAGGCCGGACACACACTCCACGTTATACCGCTTTTGAAATTCCTCTGTGAACTTTGTCAGAACCCGCTGCGGGTCATAGCGTGTGAACTTCTCCGGCAGGGCGATGATGAACTCCCGCGCCTCGATGCACGTCCCCTCGGTGCCGCTCCGCTTGAACTCCTGCTGGTTTTCCCTTGCGAGGGAAGTCCAGAAGGCGGCATCGGCGGTATGATAGGTGGCGTACAGGTTCTCCTGTCTGGCGGGGCTGGTGATATAGGAAATACGCCCCTTGACATTGGACAGCTTCGACATCTGGATGAAGCTGTGTCGCGTCATGCCTCCGTCCTTCCTCCGGCTGTGTCAGCCGGTGCGTGGAGCGACAGCGGAGCGCAAGGGCGGTTTAGGGCAGTCCGCCGCTGTGCGGA
>OLGI01000910.1_pt1 | contig 28422 bp, 22 predicted proteins | sample 1605221 | NCBI WGS metagenome assembly OLGI01 (sample SAMEA3888915, study PRJEB22519) | human gut metagenome | biome: human gut; feature: human-associated habitat; material: faeces | place: Denmark | collected 2010 | reverse complement strand
ATTTCCGGTTCCTACTTCCTTTCTGTTACCACCATGTTATCTTACGGCACTTTCTGTTTCAAAAGTGCCTACCCGTGAATAGTAACCTGTTCACACCTTAAGTAAACTGCCATTCCTGACGGATTAATTCGTCACAATCAGACCTTTCACAGCCCACTCGTAGTTTTCCACAGCTTTGGTATATTCCAATTCCGCGCTCTTATACGACGCCACACTGCTGAGCCAGGAGCACTCAAGCCCTAAATAATTGGCTCTTGAGAGCATTCCCAGTGCGTTCTGGCGCTTTGCCGCCTCGTAGCTCTGCGCTGCCGCCTGATATCCAGCCGTCGCACTGTCATACGCCTGTTTCTTTGATACCACCGCCGCATAGAGGTTCTGAACCGTGATCGTCACCGAATCCTCGGTATAGGCGACGTTTCGCTTCTTGACTGTGCGGTTGGAAGACCCTTCCGCTTTCGCTGCACGCACAGACATCAAATCATAGTTTTCGCTGACCGCCGCCTGTGCATCGGCTGCCAGATCCATCGTCGCAAGGCGGGTGGCATCCGGAACCGGCACATCCGCAAATGTCACCGGCGCATCCGCGTCAAATCCAAGCAGCATCAAAATATTCTGCTTGAGCTGCAGTGCCCCATTCTCTGCCTGCTGGGCGCTGGAATTGGCCTGCTGCAGCGCCTTCTGCGCCGTCAGGACCTCCTGCGCGGAAGCACGGCCGAGCGCCTGCATCTTCTGTGCGGCATCCGCATTTACCTGGCACATTTCCACATTCTTTTTCGCTGTTTCCACCTGCGGGAGCAGTTCCTCATACTGGATGAGCAAGTTCTGCACCGCCTTGACTAACTTATTCTTTGTCTGACGCAGGGTCCGGGCATAGGTGCCGGAAAGCTCCTTGTTCGTAAGCTTTGCCCCCTGTTTGCGCAGCTCTCTCGCTGCCGCCTTGTAGCCCTCAAACAGCTCTCTCGTCTCCGCATCCATATCGTCGGACTTCAGGTCCATCGCATCTTCCATGAGAGCGCTCGCCTCTGCCGCCAGGGCAGTTCCCGCCGACTGGCTGGTCGCCTGGCTGTAGAGCTGGGAACGCAGGTTTAAATACGTGCTGTTGTAGCCCTCGATCCGCCATGCGATCTCACCGTACTCCAGCGTCCCGTCCTCAAGCTGCTCTTTGGTGTACGGGGAAGTCTCCTCCTCCATCTCGGTATTGCCGCCCGTCAGCACCGGACCGGTCGCATCGTCACCGATCCGCGCATCTGAGCCGATCCCCGGTGTTTTAGCCGCATATGCCGGCATCGTCATAGCTGTGCTGACTAACGCCGCCTGTAAAAGAATGGCAAACAGTTTCTTCCTGTTTTTCTTCATCTTACTCATCTTCATTTCCTTTCGGCGCTCTGCGCGCCCGCTCCCGATTCTATCCCAGCGCCCCGTTTCAGGATACCGAGTGTCAGGACAAACCGTTCCCGGATACGGTTTTCCGGGACTCCGTCGTGAAAGCTCTTGATCTCCATCGCGATCGCCATCATCGCCATGCGGAAAAAACTCATATATTCCTCCCAGCCCATCTTCCGCAGGGATTTTCCCACGCACGCCTCATAAGCGGCGCGTTCCAGCTTCTGTCCACGCACGGCGCGTGGACTGTCCAGATCGGAGCTGAATATATCAAAGGTCAGCGCCTCACGGCTGCTGCACTCCATGATGTTGCGGATGAAATCGGTGCGTCTCTCATCGCGGCACAGGGCAAGCGAACCGTTTAAAAACTGCCCTAACATCTCCCAGATGTCCCCCTGCGCCTCTTCAAGGCAGCGCACGCCGCACTCATAAAATTCATTGATAAAACTCTCACACAGATATCCTAAAACATCCCATTTACTGTCAAAATACGTATAAAAACTGCCCCGGGAGATTCCGGCATCTTCTATCATACGGTTGAGCGATGCTTTTTCTATCGTTGTCCGCGTATATTCAGCCATACACGCGTCCCGGATTTTCTTCTGTTTTTCCTCCGGCAGCCGCTTAAATCGTTCCGACGGCATCTTCTTCTCCCCCTTTTTCTATCAGTACAGGCAGCTTCCCCGCCCCGGGTCCGCCGCCTGACAGATTCACTGCTTAACCTGCTTTTCCTTAGTCGCAGTCCAGCTTATCATACTCATCTTCTTTGCCTTTTCCCATGTTATAAACCACCCGGTAGAAGGACGGAAGCAGTACCAGCGTCAGGATCGTCGCCGCAACCAGACCGCCGACGTTTACAAGCGCTAAGCCCTGCATCATCTTGCCCGCCTTACCAAATGCCAGACAGTTCGGGATCATCGCAATGATGGTCGTCAGTGTCGTCATGCAGATTGGGCGTACACGGATCGCACCTGCCTCTACCAGCGCCTCGTCTAACGGCATCTCCATCCGTAGCTGGTTGACCGTATCCACATACAAAATACCGTTGTTTACAACCGTACCGACCAGCATCAGGAAACCAAGCATGGAGTTCATACTGATCGGGCAGTCCGCCAGAAACAGGAATCCAAAGGAACCGATCAAACTGAACGGGATCGTTGCCATAACCATCAGGGAGAATTTCGGGGACTCAAACTGGATCGCCATGACAATGAAAATCAGAAAGATCGCTGTGACAAGCGCCATTCCCAGCGCGGAAAGCTCCTCGCCCATCGACTCATCCAGGCTATTGGTCGCCATCTCAACGCCGTACGGGAATTCCCAGTTCTGCACGAAGCTCTTGACATCTTTTTCAGCCGTCTTCTTATAATCTGCCTGTGCCTGCATCGTGATCGATACCTGGTACTGTTTCTCTTTTCGCGAAATCTCCTGTGGGCTGTCCTGGTAGTAAATCTCTGCCAGATCCTCCAGCGGAAGCGTATTGCCCGCCGCTGTCGTGATCATCATGCCCTGCAGTTTCGCGATGGAATCGTAACGATCCGGCGCAAATTCTACTTTCACATCCTGATCCTCGCCGTTGACGGAGATCGTCGCCGCTTTCACACCGCTTAAATTGCTGTATACAGCCGAACCGATGCTTGCCGGGGTCAGTCCCTCTGCCTCCGCCTTGACCGGATCCACTTTTACCTTGATAACCGGCGCCGCATTCTCAACAGAAGAATGTACCTGCATAACATCCTCGCGCTTGCGAAGCTCCGTTACCAGATCATCCGCTGACTTCTTTAATGTATCATAATCGGTACTCTGCAGATCCACCTCAATCGAATCACCGCTGCTCATGCTGCTGCTCATACTGCTGCTGCCCTGTTCCAAGGTAATGGTCGCATCAACGTAGTTCTGTGTCGCATATCTCCACTTCTCGATAACCTCGTCCGTGGAAAGCTTTCTCTTATCTTTTAAGTAGGCATTCAGTGTCACATCACTTCCAGAAGTCATGCTGACGCCACTGTTTCCATATGTCATCAGGTAATGATCCACATCCTCGTCTGTCTCTACCATATTTTCCAGATCGAGCACAGTGTCACGGATCGCCGATACCGAATAACCCGGCTTCGTCTTGATCGTCATCGTTACGATACCCTCATCGATCGAGGACATCAGCTCCAGGTTCAGTCTGGACGCCATGAGGAGGGCCAGCACAACCAGCACCGCCGTCGTTCCAAATACCAGCGCATAGCGCTTAATGACCTGCGGCATATGCTTGCGGTACCAGGCCTGGATGCCTTTGATGATGCGTCCTGCCGGCGCATGATCCTTCTCAACCGGATGCCAGAACATATAGCAGAGCGGCACGATGATGACTGCTGAGAATAAGGAAGCCGTCATACAGAAGATGATCGTGTAGCCGAGCTGTGTAAAGAGCTGTCCAGACATACCGTTTAACATCAGAAGCGGAATAAATACAACACAGGTTGTCAGCGTACCGCCGGTGATCGAGCCGATCATCGTGCGCGTACCTTCCAGCGCCGCGTCGTAGAAATCCAGTTTTTCCTTCGCCCGGAAACATCCGTCGAGGACGTTGATCGAGTTATCAACCATCATACCTACACCGAGAACGAGCGACGTCAGGGAAATAATATTCATTGAGAATCCCATCGCCGCCATACAAATGATCGCCAACACAACGGAGATCGGAATGGACGTACCTACGATGACCGATGCACGCAGATCGCCATAGAATAAGAACAGAATGATCATGGACAGGATGATCGCCAGGAGCAGCGTTTGGATTACGCTGCTTAAAGACCGTTTCAGCGTGTCACTGGCATCATCTACCACGGTGATTTTAAGACCCGGATACTGCTGTTCAATTTCCTGCACCTTCTTGGTTACCTGGTTGGAAACCTCGATCGCGGTGGAACTCTGCTGTTTCTTGATTCCCAGGGAGATAACATCTTCGCCATTATAGCGTCCGATCGAGTTTGCATCCTCCAGCGCCTCATAGACATTCGCGATATCAGAAAGATGGATCGTCTCACCGTTTGCCAGCGGAAGCACGACATTTTTCAGACTTTCCGTGCTCTTAAATTCGTTGCCGACACTGACGTCGAGATCCTGTTTTCCAACCCGGACATCGCCCGCCGGGATCGTGAAATCGGCGGCACCGACTAACTGTGCAACCGTATTCATATTCAGGTGGTACTGTGCCAGTTTTTCCGGAATCAGTTCCACGCGGGTGTAGCTATCCTGACCGCCGGCAATCGAAACCTCGCCGACCGAGCTTAATTTCTCAAACTCAGGAACAATTTTGTCATCTACATATGTATAAAGGTTCTGATCAGCGTCGCCGCTGACTGCCAGCGTAACCGTCGCCATCGAGTTGATATCCAGCTCCATGATATTCGGATCGTTGGCATCGTCCGGCAGATCGCTCTGAATGCCATCTATCGCCTTTTTCAGGTTAATGTATGCGGTATCCATGTTGGTACCGTACTCATACTGGACAATGACGATCGATACATTTTCACGGGAAATGGACTGTACCTTATCGACCGAGTCCAATGATGTGATCGCATCTTCTTCTTTCTTGGTAACCAGATCGGTTACGTCCTCCGGGCTGGCTCCCGGATACACCGTAGCGATGATTAACATCGGCATCTCCATCTCTGGCGTCAGTTCCAGCTTCATGCCCATGACGGACTGAAGGCCGAAGTACGCGATGGTAATCAGACAGAGAATGATGGTAACCGGACGCCGCAGTGCGAGTTTTGTCAGTCGAATCATTCTTTGTCACCTGCCTCTGTCGTCTCCGCTGCTGTCTCATTGTTTCCGTCTGTCTGCGCGCCATCGCTATCCTGTGCCAACAGGACTTCTCCCTGATCCACCAGCTCGTTGCTCCAGCTCACGATGACCTGGCTGTCACTCGTCAGACCCGATTTTACTTCCATATTTTCATCGTCATAGATACCTGCTTCGATCTCGGTCTTCTCCGCTTTTCCATCCTCATAGAGGTATACAAACGGGGCACCGTTGTCATAGCTGACTGCATCGACCGGAACGGTCAGCACCTGGCTGACATGGTCCATGATAACCGTCATTTTTACGCGAGAACCATTCGTAAGACCTGCTGCATCCGGCACCATCGCACGCGCGTCATAAAGGCCGCTGCTCTCGTTGACCATAGATCCGATCTCGGTCACAGTACCGGTGTAATCCACACCGTTTTTCTCCAGCGTCACGCTGTCACCCAGCTCCATCGTCTGGTGGATCTTCTCGGTGATACCGAATTTAACCTGTAACTGGCTGGCACCGGAGATCGTGCAGATCTCGCCAGCCGGAGATACATGATCATGCGGTTCGACGCTCCGGGACTCGATCACACCGTCGATCGGCGCTGTCACGGTTGTGTATTTCACCTGCAGATCGTACTGATTCTTCGCAGATTCATAGGAAATCTTCGCATTCTGTGCGCTGTTTTGTGCCTGCTCCATCGCCTCCTGGGAGACAAAACCATCAGCAAAGAGCGCCTGGGTACGGCTTAAATTGCTGTCCGCATTCTTTAAGGCAACGGAAGCCGCATCCACCTGTAGCTTTAACGCTGTCAACGCGTCGGAATCGATCTTGCACAGCGCCTGCCCTGCCTGGACCGTATCGCCCGCCTGGAAGTAAACCTCCAGCACCTCGCCGCTCATCTTCGGCATGACGCTCGCGCGGGACTGCGGCTCTACCAGTCCGGTCAGATCCGTGTACAAGCTGATGTCCTGACGAACCGGATTTTCTACTCTTACGGTTGGACGGGATTCATATTCCACCGCCGTATTCTTATGACCGCACCGGGACAAAACGACAGCGCCAACAACTACAATCGCAGCCAGCGCCAGAATCTTTCCTCTTTTTTTCATAATTTCCTCCATCTATGCTTGTTCTTGGTAAAAATTTTTCTCAGTCTATATTTTACTCATCTCGTATACACTTTGCCACTCCCAAGTTCGGACAGGTGTGTACACAAATTTGTCAAAATGTATCCATCTATGTTCATCTTTTTTCATAGAACCCGAATTTTCCTGCCGCTGACCGTTTTTTCCGGATACATGAGAGCAAAAACGCAGGAAAAACCAACCAAATACCGCTGATTCCTCCTGCGTTTCCTTGTTCCATTTTCTAATTGACAATCATTCGTAACTGTTCAGTACCTTCACAGTCACGCGCAAAAATCCATTAAAAATTGCCTACGGCAATGGGATTTTTGCCTGCTGGCCCATGTTTTCGTACGGTCAGCGCAGTAAATGCGCAGACCTACTGAACAGTTACAATAATTCTCAAAACTGCCGGAAACCTGCTTTCCTAACGGACCTGCATAGGGTCGCACCCGATGCATTTGCGGATCACGCTCATGAACGTGGCGACACGCTCCTTCACATCCGCCTCATCCTTAAACGGCGCGTCAAACGCAACTCCCATAACCGAGAAAATGATGATCTGCACCGCCATCGCCGCCTCCGGCATCGTCAGGTTCTTAAACATACCAATCCGCTCCAGATGGTTATAAAAATACTGGTACACCTTTTCTCCCATCTGACGGCGCAGCGCCATGAACTGTACCGACTCGGACAATGCCCGGATATGCTTCTGGTTTTCCATGATATACATATACAGCTGTGTCAGCGCCTTCTCCGGATCTGGCTGGCTCATCGTCTCTTCCATGATGCGCTTCATCTCGCGTTCCATCCGGTATTCCATCAAATCATATATATCTTTAAAGTAATAATAAAACGTTTTTCTTGTGATCCGGCTCCGCTCAACCAGCGCCGTGACCGTGATCTTCTCGAGCGGTCTCTCCGACTCCAGCTCGATATAAGCCTCTACAATCCGTTCCTTCGTATTTCCCTGCTGCATACTCTTTTCCTCCGGCAAACCGTTGTTGTTTTAGTATAGTTTAAAATTCAACAAACTGCAAGTATTGCCTGAAATTTCCATGTTCCTGCAATGAATCCGCGTTACGGTTCACGGATAGGCACTTTTGGAACCGAAAGTGCCGTAAGAAAACATGCTTACTTGTGAACAGCAGCCGATACGGCCGGTCCGCTTTCGTGTTTCACACGCCCTTCCACCTGCGGCAGTTTCTGCGAGTATACAACCACCCGATCGCCTTCCAGTATCTGCGTACCGCCGTCTGGAATGATGATCTGGCTGCCCCGCTTTATCATCACAATGATCGTATTCTTATAGAAGCGCGCCTCCGCGATCTTCTTACCACACCAGCGGTGATCTGGTGTCATCAGAATCTCTTTTAAAAGGATTCCCTGGCTGTCCGTAAAGCCCTCTGCACCCAAGACGACGGTATCCCCTTCCTGAATGACAGTCTGCCCTTTGGGCACAATCGTCTGCGCGCCGCGCCGGATCACTGTGATTAACATACCCGGAAGCATCTCGATCTCACAGATTTTACGGTTTTTCCACGGATGATTGTCCCCGATCGGAAGCTGCACGAACTGAATCTGCATATCGCCCGTATAGTCCGAGAACGTCCGCATGACATCGGTCGAGTTGTCGATCATGTCACATTTTTCTGCCACCTTCGGAAGCAGCGAACCCTGAAAAATGATGGAAAATAAAACAACGCAGAACACAATGTGGAATATATCATATTTCATATATCCCTCACTAAGCGTCGCCATGATCGCAAATACGATTGACGCCGCACCGCGCAGACCCGCCCAGGAAATAACCAGATACTGCCCGATCGGCGGTTTCGACGGCGCGAGCAGCAAGCCAACCGCCGCCGGACGAGCCACAAATGTTAAAAACAATGCGATTGCGATCGCCGGAAGCACGATCGACGGCATCTGCGAGGGAAATGCCAGAAGTCCCAGTAGGAAAAACAGAAGCATCTGCATCATGCCGGTAAATGCATCAAAGAAGCCAACCAGCGCTTTCTGGTTCTTCAGCTCCTGATTTCCGAGGATAATACCGGTCAAATACACGCTTAAGTAGCCATTTCCACCAATCTGGGATGCAAGCGCGTAAGAAATGATTGCCGCCGCAAAGACAAAGATCGTGTCAAATCCCTCGCCATAAAAGGCATACCGCTTTAAAAGCCATGTCACCAACCACGCGACCGTCGCGCCGGTCAAAAGCCCAAATGCGAGCTGGCGGATCAAAAGCAGAACCGCCGAACCGCCGCTCACACTCCCCGTCATCGCAGACAGCAGAATCACCGTCATCATGTACGCAAACGGGTCGTTGCTTCCGCTCTCTAACTCCAGCATGGATGCCGTGCCGTATTTGAGGTTCAGCTTGCGCGAACGCAGGATCGAGAACACGGATGCCGCATCGGTCGATCCAAGAACTGCGCCGAGAAGCATTCCTTCCATCAGTGCCATCTTAAGCACCAGATGACAGAACAGCCCGGTCAAAAGCGCCGTCAGCACTACACCCACCGAGGATAACAAAATCGACCGCCCCGCGACCGGCTTCGCCTCACTCCAGCGCGTGCCGAACCCGCCGTAAAACATAATAAAAATCAGTGCCACCGAGCAGACCTGTTCCGCCAGTGCAAAATTGCCGAATGGAATCTTAAAAATACCGTCCGATCCAAACAGCATTCCCAGCATAATAAAAATAAACAACGTCGGCACCCCCAGCCGCCCCGAAAGACGGCTTCCCGCGATGCAGACAAGGATAATAATCGCTACGACCAGAAGCGCAAATGAAGTTGAAATATGTATCATTCCTTTCTATGTTTAGTAGGTATCATAAATGTGGTGTTTTTATAATGATACAATATCTCTATGCCTCTTTCGTGTTAAGATTCCATTAAAAAGAGGAAATCTTACAGCGACAGATCTCCCTTCGCCCGCGCCCTCCGGTCGCGGATCGACTGGATCACCGGCACCAGGAACATTGCGACGATACCGCCCGCAAATCCATTGTTATAGAGGTTCATGCCCCCATACACGATCCCGACATTGAGCGCCACCGACGCGTGCAGAAAACCGGCTAACACGCCGCATAAAATTCCAAACTCTCCGGCGATCGGCGCCAGCGTCGTGGAAAAGAGCAGCGCCAGAAGTGCCGACGGATTCGTGATATCCCACGCCCGGACGGTACTCGCAATGCAGACGCCCGCCATGATCGGGAAAATATTCCGCAAATGTTTTCCAGTCGCACTGAATCCAACGATGGTAAAGATTCCGCCGATCGTCGGTCCATTTAGGTTTCCGCCGACTGCCAGCACAAAGAAGGTCGCAAACAGACCATTGAGTCCCATGTTGAGAAGCGTCACCGCACCGCCCAATTCCAGCAGGTAATCGGTACCGCCGATTCCCGTTGTCCCAAGGAGTTTTTCATACCCTAAAAGCGTATCTTTTCCGCGCCACAGCACTGCCACCACCGACATGCCTGCAAACAGGACAAATAGCAGCCCTAAAAGCATCGCATCATTGCCGGAGGACCAGATAAGACGCGCCTCCGTCTCAATTCCAAAGGACTTAAACGTGGAGACCAGGACCGTCGCAATGATGCCAGAGGCAAATCCCACATTATAAAGGGAATATCCCTTATGGGCATAGTGGGAATGCGTCGCGAGCGGTGGAAGCACGAATCCGATACAGATTCCCACCAGAATCGTCACACAGAAGCGCTGCCAGATCGGCAGCTCCACCACGTGCATCAGCTGTGTGATGATCGGAGACAGGCTCGTTCCGTAGATGCCGACATAAATATAGTTGGATAAGTGCATTTTATGATATTTTGCATAGAGAAATACACCCAGAAAAATCGCCCAGATATTCATCAGATTTTTTCCGAACAAAGAGAATCCAAACATCAGACAGCAGGACGTGATCGTATGCCCGTCCATCTCCATCCCAAGACTATAGACAAAGTAGATGCTGATAAGCGCCATCATCCCGGCATTGACAAACGCGGCTCCCATGCCGCCGACCGCAATATAATCGGTGATCAGGAAATCCGGCTCCCATATGATCTCATAGATACCAGTCACAATGGAATCAAACGGCTGTATAATCAGCCCCACTGAAATGAAATAGATCGGAATCAGTGCCAGAAGAAAGAATTTCATCTCTCTGGACAAAGATTTCACTGTAGTCATATACGCACACCTTTCAAAAAAGGGATGCAAAAAAGATTCCGCATCTTTGCACCCCCGACTGTTAACATTCTATAAAAATGGTTACTATTCTATTGTATTGGATTTTCAACTGTTTTGCAACTGATTTTTTCTCACTGTAACCCGTTATGAAATCCGTCCGGCAGAACCGGCTGCCCCCATTCTCATGTGAAATTGTTACTCTTCCTCCGGCGCACTTCCCAGCACATAACCGCGTTCTTCCAATATTTCGCGCAGCTCATCAACCACCGCCCCCAGCTCTTTACCTTCCTCGTCGATCGTGATGTCCGCGTATTTCTCAAAATACGAGATCCTCTCATGGTAGAGATCCAGAAGTGTCATGCCGTCTTTCAGCGCTACGCCGCGGTCCTTGACATCGCCGACGCGTTTTACCAGCTCGTCATAGGTAATTTTCAGATAGACAACCAGTCCGATGGATTTTAAATGTTCCATCGCTTCCTTTCCGTAGATCACGCTGCCACCCGGTGCGATGACCGCCTGCTCGGCTTCCACCCCCGCGTTGACGCGATTCTCCACATCGAGAAATCCGTCCAGTCCCTGTTCTTCGATGATCTCGCGCAGGCGCTTACCTTCCTGTTCCTGAATCAGCAAATCCACATCTATAAAGGAATAGCCCAGTCTCTTTGCTAAAAGCACTCCGACCGTGCTCTTTCCTGCGGACGGCATACCAATCAGGGTTACATTATTTTTCATCTTTGGCACCTCTTCTTTTTCTTTACACTCCATCCAAATGTTCCAAGAAGCTCTGAAAGCCCATAATAGCCGCCATGCGAATACACAATCGGTTCCGCCTTTGCAAGCTCCAGGCTGCCGCGCTCGTTGAGCCACTGCTCGTCCACGCTGACACCCGTTACCTCTGCCAGAAACATATGATGTGACCCCAGTTCCTTGACTTCGGTCACCCGGCACTCGATCGCGACCGGGCTTTCGGCGATCACCGGCGCTTTCACCGTCTGCGCCGGAACCGGTGTGAGCCCTGTCTCCTTCCATTTATCCACATTCCTGCCGGAGCGGACGCCGCAGTAATCGGTCGCATACGCCATCGACTCCGTCGCCAGGTTGATGACAAACTCACCGCTCTCCCGCAGCATATGGTAAGAATAGCGCTCCGGGCGCACCGAAATGTACGCCATCGGCGGATTCGTACAGATCGTGCCCGTCCAGGCAATCGTGATGATGTTGCTGTTTCCTTCGCAGTCCGCCACTGTGACCAGCACCGCCGGAACCGGATAAATCATATTGCCCGGCTTCCACTGGGCGCGCGGTCCCGGAGTGTTCCGGGTCTCCACCCGTTTTTTCAACTGTCCTTCCGGGTTCTGCCTTGCTCCTCCCCGGCGACGCTCTTCTGGCTTTCCAGCCGCTCTCTTCTGTGCCATCCCTATATCCTCTTAATCGTTGTCCGGGAGAAGTTTGATCCGGACCATGATCTGTTTCACCATGCTTCCTTCCGGCAGGCTCATATCATCGATATGCGTCTGTGCCGGCAGATCGCCCTCTTCCTCCAGCTCCAGGCTGATCCAGTTGTACGCTGCCTCCCGCGCATTTTCCACCGCATCTTCCAGATCCGGACCTTCCGCCTCGCAGCACTCCAAATCCGGGAAATATGCATCATACCCTTTTCCATCTTTCTTAGGCGTAAAAACCGCCGGATATACAAATGTCATGGTATCCTTCCTTTCCGTCCGACCTTTCTGCCCTGCACGAACTATCACTGGATTTTCCGTATGAAACAATCCCGTCCGCGCACCGTCACCTGATTTACTGCTCCAGTGTCACTGTCAGCGCCGGAATCAGCTGTTTCTTTCTGGAAACAACGCCCGGCAGTGTTGCCGTCTGCTTCAGCTCTTCATTTGCATCACCTACGTGGAACGCATCTGCCACAACCTGTGCCGCCCCCTGTCCAACACAGAGAAGTTCGGTCGTCTCCGTCAGGATATTCGTCAGCATGAAGAAGATCATATCCAGACCTTCGTCCTCACGCGCCTTCTCCATAAACGGCAGCATACGGTTCTTCAGCTTTCCAAGCTCCTCTGCATTCAGGGAGTTGATCTGACCGACGCCGAAGTTTGTCTTTCCAGCTGAGAATTTCTTGAAATCCAGATACAGAATCTCTGCATCGCTCTTGCCCTTTAACTCGCTGCCTGCCTCAAACATCTGGTTTGCGAACTCATCCAGCTTGATGCCTGCCATCTCAGCCAGAGAAACCGCTGCCGCCCGATCCATCGGTGTGCAGGTCGGAGAACGGAACAGAAGCGTATCGGAGATGATCGCACTGCAGAGCAGACCTGCGATGGTCTTGTCGATCTCCAGCCCCTGTTCGCGATACATCTGGAAGATGATCGTTGCCGTACAGCCGAGCGGCTGGTTACGGAAGAAGACCGGTCCGACTGTCTCCACAGTACCCAGACGATGGTGGTCAATCAGTTCCAGGATATTGGCATTCTCGATGCCGTCTACCGCCTGGCCGCGCTCATTGTGATCGACCAGAATCACGTTCTTGCCGCGCGCACCCAGTAAGTTACGGCGAGAAATCAGGCCTTTGTATTTGCCTTCTTTATCGAGTACCGGGAAATGACGGAAACGCTTGCTTGCCATCACATCCTTAATATCATCGATGAAATCATCTGTATCGAAGGTGATCAGCTTCTCAGTCTTCATGAAATAGCTGATCGGCATACTCTGGTTAATGAGACGGGCTGCCGTGTAGGTATCATACGGAGTTGTGATGACGGTACAGCCGCGCTCCTGTGCCAGTTTTTTGATCGTCATGGAAACGCCAGCGCCCTCACACACGATGATACAGCTTGCACCCATCTCGATCGCGCACAGCTGCGACTCATAGCGGTTGCCGAGGATAACCAGGTCGTTCTCTTCAATATAATATTCCATCATATCCGGATTAGCTGCCGCAATCAGGACTTTTCCTTTATCAAAGTACTCTTTCTCATCGCCAACAAAAATCGCGCCCTCCAGGGTCTCGATGATATTTGCATACTGGGTGCATGCCTTGGAAAGAATGCTGCTGTCGTATACATTCATATAAGAACGGGTGATATCGCCGACTGTGATCAGACCTTCCAGTATATTCTTATCGGTAACAGCCGGAAGTGTTACCAGACCGTCCTCCTGCATCAGGTTCCATGCTTTTCTCAGGGAAATATTCTTGGAAACACCTGGCGTCTCGCGGATCTCAATATCCTTGACCTGCGTTTTGACGGATTTAATCAGTTTCGGCACATCTACCTTAAAGTAATCCAGTACGAAGGTTGTCTCCGGGTTCAGTTCTCCGGCACGGCACGGTACATATTCGCCGCCCGTCTGAAGTGTTTTGAAATTCGCATAGCCGATTGCAGAACAAATCGAATCCGTATCCGGGTTTTTATGTCCAATTACAATCGTTTTCTTTGCTTTTTCTGCTGCCATTTTTTCCTCCTGATTCGCACCGTGCGCTGCAAATTCTGCCATTTTTCTTTCTATCCTCTGTTTTGATAGAGAAACCTCTGATTCATGAAACTTTTTTGTACAAAATCGCCAATTTTCATAATCTGTTTACACGGTGTTCATATTTTATTCATATCTTATTTTTATACTAAAAGCATAAAAGATTTCACTTTTCAAATTTGTTTTATAGTGATTTTGCACATAGATTTTTCATAATTGCCCCGGATGCTTGACCGCTCCGGGGTCTCCTCTTGTCTACAACATTTTTCGGCATATCTGAACGTTTTTTTATCCCTATTTTCTTCAAACGTCCAGACCCTTTACCCTGCACTCTGTCACTCAAAACAAGGCGCCTAATCTAAGATCAGTCTTGCCGCCCCATAGATACCTGCATCATTTCCCAATGTTGCCAGGCGAACCTCGCCCTTATTCTCAGAGATCGGGGTCAATTCGCGGTAATAGCGGTCAATCCAATCCGTTAAAAAAGTCCCCGCCTTGGATACGCCGCCTCCGATGACGAAAATCTCCGGATCCACGGTCATCGAAATGGTCGCCAGCGCCCATCCGAGATAATAGCACACGGTGTCCATAACCTCCAGCGCCAGTGCATCCCCGGCTTTTGCCGCATCCAGCACATTTTTTGCGGTGATCGCATCACCGTAGGCACGCATCAGCGATGCATCCGGCTTTGCCGCCATCTTCCGTCTCGCCTCCCTGGCGATACCGGTCGCGGACGCTACCTGTTCCAGACAGCCGTGTCCGCCGCAGTTGCAGGTTTCTTTCTCGCCCTCGCGGATATGGATATGACCGATCTCGCCGCCCAGTCCGTGGCGTCCTGCAACGATCTTCTGATCGTGTACCACGCCGCCGCCGACACCGGTTCCCAGCGTCACCATCACGATATCATGGCAGCCCTTGCCGCCGCCCTGCCACATCTCGCCGAGCGCCGCCACATTAGCATCATTACCGGAGCGGACCGGCATTCCATCTAATAACTCACTCAAAATCTTCTGCGGGTTCAGATCGCGCCATCCTAAGTTGACGCAGACCTCCACATAGCCGTCCGGCTGCACCGGTCCCGGAAATCCCATGCCTGCGCCGATCACGGCATCCATCGGAATTCCCCGCTCGTTCAATTTCTTCCTGATCGAAGCGGCTACATCCGGAAGAATGTACGCCCCATTCTCTTCCTTGCGGCTCGGAACCTCCCACTTATAAACAAGCGTTCCGTCCGTCTCAAAAATACCAATCTTAACCGTCGTTCCGCCGACGTCTATCCCAATACATTTTTTTTCCATGTCTGGATCCCTTCCCTTACGGCTGCACTGACAGCCTTTCTTCTATGCCCTCATCTTTTTTCTGCGCTGGCTCTTATTATACGCAATGCATCCCCGTTTTGCAAGGTTTGGAAAGCAAAATACACCTGCCTGCCGGAGAAAGGCGCATTTCTGCTTAAGCGGTACCGCATTCTTTTCTGCCGACAGACAGGTGCCTGTCTTTTATCTTATTTTTTTACCAAAATCAACATTATTTCAGGCTCTTAGCCACCTCTACCACATGCTCAACGGTAAAGCCGAACTTCTTGAACAGAAGCCCTGCCGGTGCGCTGGCGCCGAAACTTTCCATCGCGATGATCTTGCCGTCTAAGCCGGTGTACTTGTCCCAGCCGAAGCTTCCAAGCGCCTCTACTGCTACACGGCGGCGTACTTCTCTCGGAAGTACGGACTCCTTGTACTCCTCGCTCTGCTCCTCGAACAGATCCATACACGGCATGGAGACAACGCGGACTTTCTGACCTTCTGCTGCCAGAGTCTCTTTTGCATGAACCGCCAGAGCTACCTCGGAACCGCTGGCAATCAGAATTAACTCCGGTGTGCCCTCGCAGTCGTCGATGATGTAGCCGCCCTTTAATGCCTCACGGCTGCTGTCTGCCATCGGCTCCAGATTCTGTCTGGTCAGCACCAGTGCGGTCGGTGTGTGCTCGGAAGTAACAGCACTGTACCAAGCTGCCTCTGTCTCGGTCGCATCGCACGGGCGGAATACATGGAAGTTCGGCATCGCACGCAGCGCTGCCATCTGCTCGATCGGCTCATGGGTCGGTCCATCCTCGCCAACGCCGATGCTGTCATGCGTAAATACATAGGTCAGCGGCACGCCCATCAGTGCAGACAGTCTTGCCATCGGTTTGCAGTAATCACTGAATACAAAGAAGGTCGATACATACGCACGCAGACCGCCGTGCAGCATGATGCCATTTCCGATCGCTGCCATCGCAAGCTCGCGGACACCGAAGTGCAGGTTACGTCCAGCTCTGTCCTCCTTGGAGAAGTCGCCCGCATCCTTCATGTTGGTCTTGTTGGACGGTGCCAGGTCAGCAGAACCGCCAAACAGGTTCGGCAGAACATCCTTGATGTAGTTGATCAAGCGTCCGGAGATCGCACGGCTTGCTTCCGGTTTCTCCTGTTTTGCCCAGAATCCGGCGTCATCTTTCAGCGCCTCGCCCGCCTTTGCATTGTGATACTGGTTCCAGAGCGCTTCCATCTCCGGATATTCCTCGCAGTAAGCGGCAAACATCACGTTCCATGCAGCTTCTACCTCTGCCTTCTGCTCTGCGATCTCGGAGTAGTTTTTGTATACCTCTTCCGGTACGAAGAACGGCTCTTCGCTCGGCCAGTTTAAGTTCTTTCTGAGTGCTTCCACATTCTCCACGCCCAGCGGCTCGCCGTGTGCGCTCGCCTTGCCCTGTTTTGCCGGGCAGCCGAAGCCGATCTGCGTCTTGATGGTGATAAAGGACGGATGCTCGGTATCTGCCTTTGCAGCCTCGATCGCCTTGCCGATCGCGTCGATATCATTGCCATCTTCTACAGTGATCGTCTGGAAACCAAATGCCTGCATACGCTCCTGTACATTCTCACGGAATGCGATGTCGGTGCTTCCCTCGATGGAGATGCGGTTGGAATCATAGAGAACAATCAGCTTGGAAAGTCCCAGGGTACCTGCCAGAGAGAATGCCTCAGAGGAAATGCCTTCCATCATACATCCGTCGCCGCCCAATACATAGGTGTAATGGTCAACTACCGGATAATTTTCTTTGTTGAATACGCTTTCCAGATGTGCCTCAGCCATCGCCATGCCGACTGCCATACCCATACCTGCGCCCAGCGGACCGGTCGTCGCCTCAACGCCAACGGTATGACCATATTCCGGATGTCCCGGAGTCTTGGAATCTAACTGGCGGAAGTTCATCAGATCTTCTTTGGAAAGATTTCCGTAGCCAAACAGGTGCAGCAGAGAGTACAGCAGCATGGAACCATGACCGCCGGATAAGATGAAACGGTCTCTGTTCTCCCACTTCGGGTTAGCTGGGTTATGGTTCATATGATGTGCCCACAGTTCATAAGCCGCTGCTGCACATCCCAGCGGAAGTCCCGGATGACCGGAATTTGCCTTCTGGATTGCGTCTGCGGATAAAATCCGGATCGCGTTTACGGATAATGTGTCAATCTGATTCATAAGTAACCTCCTGCTATGTATCTTAATTTTAAAAACTAAACGTGTGTTATTTGAGGCGGATCTCGCGCATCCGGTCGCCGCCGCTGATAATCAGTGAATTGAACGCGCGGCCGCGTGTTACCTGCGCCACAGAGAAATCAAACTCCCCGGCAAACCGCTCCTTGCCGGACAGACTGTAGACCCGGCAGGAATTTTCGTTATTTAGGATGACGAAATCGCCCTGTATATTTATGTTACGCCACGAATACGAGAACTCTGCCGTACCCATAGCGGTTCCATCGGATTTAAACATGCTCAAACGGCTCTCACTTCCGCCCTCGGTGTTGTCCGAGATGACCGCCACATAGTCCTTCGACCATGCCACGCCGCGGACTTCCCCGTCGATCTCCGCCTGGCGCACCAGCGCCGGGCTTGTTACATTTTCCAAAGAGAAAAATGCCACCTGATCATCCGCAAATGCACACGCGTGATCCTCGTCGAGAAACCGGACGCGCGGACAGACGCTATCTCCCAGCTCATCAAAACCTCCGACCAGACGGTCTGGATAATTCTTTCCATATTCGGAGAAATTGTAAAATACAATCCGGTTTTTGAGTGCCCCGTCCTGCAGATACAGGTCGGAAAGCATGACCTGCGTACCATCCGGCGATAAGGAAACGTCCATCAGGTAACCATTTCCCGACATAACCGTCTTGATCGCCCAGTCAAGCTCGCTGCCGTCTTTCTTGAAAAAGGTCACATACGAAGCATTGCTGTCCTCCACCAGCGCCGCCACGATGCCGTATGCCGATACGCTGACGCGCAGGATCGGCAGAAGCGTCGTCGCCTGTCCCTGGCTTCCGGTCTTATCCACAATATAAATATCATTGCCCTGCTGGTCCCCGATCACGGCATAATCGCCGTTGACATAGCAGATCGGCGATTTCAGCTCATAACTCATCGACCAGACCGCCTTGCCGGACTTGTCCAGATAGGAAGCTCCGTCCTTCGTGTATTTCAGGACATTTTCCCCAAACGGGACAAATTCCGTCGTGCTGCTCTCACTCGCCGCAATCTCTTTTTCCCACGCCACCGTATAGTCCGTGTAGGCATGGTTATCTTTATAATACATAAAACCAGCCGCCAAAAGCGCCGCGATTAACACCGCCGTCAGCACCCTGCGAAGACGTTTCCGTCTGGAATGGCGCTCGGCTTTCTCCGCCACCTCTTCCTCATTTTCTCCGTGGCTTATGCCCCGGCGGGGAAACATGTCCTGCGTGGCGGTGTCGATCACACGCCCTCTCAGCTGCTTTTTCTTCTGTTCCCGTTCAATCGGGTTCATCTCACTCATTTTTTTATCTCCTGTAGCTGGACTGCCATCTTGATTATACACTATTTTAGATGGTTTGGCATTATCTTTTTGCTATTCTCCGGACACATCCGGCAGCACCAGCGTCTGCCCTGCGATAATGCGGTTTTCATCGGTCAGATGGTTGACCGCAAGGATATCGTCCAGATGACGGATATTGCCATAAATCTTAAAACAGATCCCATAGAGCGTCTCCCCGTCCCCGACCGTGTACGTGCCGCCGGGCTTCAAGTTTGTGACCGGATAGTCCTGTCCCGCCGTCGAATTGCCGCCCGGATTCGGCAGGTCGCGCTGTGCCTCCGGCTCCGGCAAAATGTACGGGGCTTTCGTCTCCGCCTTTTTTCCGTTCTCTTCGCTCTGCCCGCCGGAAGCCTGTCCATTCTGTCTGCCTGCTATGGCAGTGCCCTCTGTATCTCCATCCGCCGCGCTCTCAAGTGTCCATTTATGCGCCTGTCCTCCGTTTTTCGCTGTTGTTCCGCCTGCATCCACATCCGCGCCGGCCTCGCCGCTCTCAAGCGGCGTCACACTGCCGCGGAGCTGTTCCACCGTAACCGCCTCTTTCCCGTCCGCAGTGCCCCGCACACCATCCGGGAGGACGGATACCAGCACACTCTCCATCTCGCGCATTTTCTGGTAATTGCCGAAAAGCACCACGCCGCCGGCGAGCACCGCGACCGAAAGCACGCCGCACAGCGTCCCCAGCGCCCGGATCGTCCCGTAACGCGACGCCGCCTCCTGCTGCCGCTCTTCCATCCGGTTACGGAAATCGCGGATCACCCGATCGCCGGTGCCTGTCTCCACCCGGCGGGCGTCCTTCCGCAGAATCATATAGTCCTGCATCATCTGGTTTTTCTCGTAGTATATATGATATCCTTTCAAACGGTAAAACCCGTCCTCCGACATCACATAGTATGCCGCCTCACCGTCCACACCGCTGTTTATGTACATAAGCTGGTTTTTCCCACCGAAATACTGCTTGTGCAACCGCCAGTAGGTCAGGGGACTTAACATACACCCCGGCGCGCCGCAGATAAACCACCCCTGCACGGTCTTTTTCGGAAATGTCTCCTCCATCCGCTGGTATGCCTTTTTCCATGCCGCCTCCGAAAAGACAATCTTCTCCCCGGATGGCACAACCTCTTCCATCTCCAGCGCCCCGTCCACAAAAAGGCACGGAACCTCCTGCTGTGGATCCGAATTTCCGAGCAGCAGCCCGACCCGGAGTCCCGGTCCGCCGGATGGATATACCTGTTTCAAATACGTGTTTACATAATCTTCCACATACAACCGGACCACCTCATCCCGCTCGCCGATCTGCCGGATATTTTTCGGCAGTTCTGCGCGGGAACCAGAATATTCTCCCATATGTTCACCCCGCTATGATAGATTCTCCTGAAACCGGGTCTGTACTTGCTTCCATGATTTGATTGCTGCACCGTGCAGCATTTTCAATGCTGAAAATACCTGCTCAAATACAGTAACATGATTTTCCGTAATTTCAGGAGTATGATGAATTTCTTTCCGCCTATCATAACGCCGATTGCATGCAAAATTTGTCAAACGGAGGCAGCATCCAGGCAAAAATTTTCGACAAGCCCGATCCCCGCGCTGATGCAGTCTGCCAGCTGCATGACGAGTGCCAGGCGGATACTCTGCAGCATCATCGGATCGTAATGGCTGCAGCCCGCCACGATCCCGGTGATAAAGAGATCTCCGACCGCGTGAAGCTCCTTGCAGACGCCAAGCCCCGGCTTTAAAGACCCGCGCCCTAACGTGACATAGCCGACGTGGCTTTCATCGCCAACCGAGGCATCGACCGCCACCACCAGTGCATCCGGGTACCCATTTTTTAAAACCTGCACGTAATGTTCCAGGTTCATCGCGTGCACGGGGCGATCAAGTGTTCCAAATACCAGCGTACCGCGCCGCCGTTCCTGTTTGAGTTTATATCCGATCAACGGTCCCAGACTGTCTCCGGTCGAGCGATCCGTTCCGATGCAGAGGAAAACCAGTTTCTTTTTATGCCTTCGGGTCATTTCTTCCTGAATCAGCCCACTTAACTGCCCTGCCAGCTCTCCCACCGCGTCCCGGCGGGCTGAATTGTAGTAATATATCTCCGGACTGCCACCGAACCGGCTGCGTCCCCGTCTGTTCATCTCCCACACCGTCCTGTTTTCTCCCTGCCTGTTGGACAGGGGTTGTTTTACCTTTATTATAGGCGGGGTGGCAGGAAATTATGCGAAAATTGAAGGATATATACACGGACGAAAAAAGATGTGACAGAAGGCAGCTTTACAGCGCCCGGTGTCACATCTTTTTTCTGGTTGTTCCTATATCTAATTATTTATTTTTATGAAATAATTTCCACAGTTTACTTTCCGCCGCGTTCGCGGTACTCTGCGATGACCTCGCTTAAATTAACGGCTGTGCTGTTATCCAGAATATGTTTCAGCGCGTCCAACTTTTCTGGATTCAAAAACTCCTTGCCTAAGTAGCACTCGTAGGTATCTGTGATAAAGATTCTCTTTTCCTTGATTACCGTCTCGGTATAGTGCAGGCGGCTCTCGACCTCCTGATGGGATTCTTTGAGTTGTTCGAGCTTTGCACGGCTGTTGCCGGTGATCTCATCAGTCAGGATGGTTTTTGTCACATTTTCGAAGGTGTTTAATGCGTCCTTTTTCTTCTTCGCCGTCTCCTCCAAATCCTGCTCCATCTGGGAGATCTCATCGTCGTATTTTTCCAGATCGTAGAGCGCTTCACTGCGATCCCGGCGGATCGAGGAGGTGATCACCGCGATCTTGCGGTTGTTCGCCGCGATCAGACTGCGGATCGAACGTCCTTCCTGCAGCGCCGCCAGATGGCGATCCTTCGTCCAGTTTCCAATCAGGATATACAGTCCGCCAAAAACAACCACATCCACGCCGTAGATCATCGCCAGGTATAAAGTCTTCTGTTCTGGAAGCAGCTTGTAGATGCCGCACGGGATCAACAGGAAACAGATCGCAAAGGTAATCAACACCGTCAGAAATTCTTTGAATCCCCTCGGGAAATACAGCGCATAGTACAGTGGGCTTTTGCAGACAAATGGAACACGATCCGACTGGAACAGCGTCCGCATCCGCACGGCAAGCTCTCGGTTGTGCGCGTGAAGCTCCTGCGTTTCTTCCTTAATCCGCTCTTTGATGCCCTGGTTTTTCGCCTTTTCGCGGCGTGTCCGCGTGCGTTTCAGCTTATCCTGCAGCTTCCCAAGCTCATCGTCATAGCTTTTTTCAATCTCATCCCGGCGCTTTTTCACGGTCGAATTCACGGCATCCGCCACCGCTTTCCGCTCCGTCTCCAGCACGCGCAGACGCTTTTTCTCTTCCTGAGCAAGCGTCTCCTCCTGTTTTTCAAACTCCGCCAGCTCCACCACTGCCTGTCTGGCGTCTTCCAGAAATGTTTTCACATCCGTTATCGCCTGTGCCATCTCGCCCCTCCCGGTCTTTGTCTTTTTGTAACGGCTGCCTGCCCTTTATTCTTCCAGCACCTGTATCTCCAGATAATCGAAATCGATGCTCTCGATAAAGTTGTCCTGGGTAAAACGCGCCTTATCGTGGCGTTTGAACTCCTCGATCGTCTTATCCAGCCAGACCGGATGCCCCAGATCAAAGGCATAGCAAATCTGGTCGATCGCGTCAAACACCATCGCCGTTCTCGACATTGTATAATCACCGTTGCTGATCACAATATCCCTAAGCATCCGGTTTTCCTTCATCATTTTTCCCCAAAGACGAAACATCCTGCCGTTCCTTTCCCGCTGTCAAATTTCATTTTTACCGTGTCCGGATGTTCTCTCCGGACATCTTTTCTCACAATCTTATGTCCAGTATATCAGCTTTTTTAAGAGTTGACAAGGCGGGGCTTTTCGGCAAAATTCACTGCCACTGTGTCATCGTGCAGCACTTCCCATTTTCAAAAGAAACTGCAGATCTTCCTCAATCCCCCGCACATTTCCAGAAACGTCCATCGCATACTCCATGACCCACTCGGCATCCGGCGTCGCCTGCTTTGCCAGTTTTAAGAAGCCGTCAAAATCAAGTGTTCCCTCATGAATCCTCTGATGGCTGTCGTGGACACCGTCGTTGTTGTGGAGATGGTACGCCACAATCTGGTCCGCCAGCGCGTTTACGACCCGCTTAAGCGACCAGCCGTTCGCCCAGGCGTGCCCGATGTCGATGAGCACCGCATACTGTTCCCGGCGGCACAGATCGATAAATTCCTGCTCATCGAAGAGACGGTTTCCGCGCTCCAGAACTCCGGCATTCTCCACGACCACCCGGGTCCCCGCCTCCTCACACAGCTGTTTCACGGTGTAATAATTTTCACAGGAAACGCGGACACGGTCTTCCTTCTCGCCCGGTATGATGCGGCAGTTGTTGTGATGATAAACGAGATATTTGCTTGAAAGCTCTTTCGCATACGAAAGCGTCTTTTCAAGCAGCTCCATCGTGCGCGCATACTCTACAGTCCCCTCCGCTGCCGAATGCTCTGCCTGATAATATGGACCATGGAAGCTGACCGGGACTTCCTTTAAGAGCGGCATGGCGTCCCGCAGGTTCTTCTCAAAGCATTCCTCATGAAACATCGGGAACACCTCGACACCCACCTGTCCTGGAAACCGTTTGAGGTACGGAAGGATCTGACCGAACTCGCTGCCTTTATACATATTAGTGCTGATAAGAATTTTTTTCATGATTGCATGTCTCCTCTTCAAAATATACGTTCAGAATCTTGTTTTGAAAACACTTTTTTCGCTCTATTATCTCTATTCTTACTGGGCGATCGCCTTTTCCAATTTCGGCACCGCCAGCTTTTCCTGTGCGCGGATCACCATCTCCGGGTAACCGAGCGATTTCTCCGTCCCGCGGTCAAACAGATGCAGCTTTTCCGTCTCCACATGGATGTATACCTTCTCACCCGGCTGCGGAATCTCGCCCTCGCGGATGGCAATCAGCTCGTTCTTGTCTCCCTCGACCTGAATATAAACACCGTACCGGTTTCCGTAATCCTCCACGTAACGGACCACGCCCTCGATCGACCGCTCCTGCGGGGTGCGGCTCATCATCACGTGTTCCGGCCGGACACCGGCGTACAGCAGTCCCGACGGGCACTGCGCGGCGATCCGCTGCCAGATACCCGGAAGTTCTACCTTCTGTTTCCCGATGACAAGCGCCCCGTTATGATATTCCGCCTCCACGATATTCATGGACGGCGAACCGATAAACTTCGCACAGAACACGCTTGCCGGACGATTGTATACGTGTGACGGGGTATCGAGCATTTCCATCTTGCCCCGGTACATGAGCGCGATCCGATCGCCAACCGTCATCGCCTCGATCTGGTCGTGCGTAACATAGACTAACGTCGGGTGGTACATTTCATGGATTTTTACCAGTTCTTTTCTCGCACGCATCCTAAGCTGTGCATCCAGGTTTGACAGCGGCTCGTCCAGAAGGAAATAGTCGGCGCGCTTTACCACGGCTCTCGCCAATGCCACTCTCTGGCGCTGTCCGCCGGAAAGCTCCTTCGGCTTCCGATCCTCCAGCCCTTCCAGTTCCAGCATTTTGAGGACTTCTTTTAAGCGCGCATCGATCTCGTTCTCATCCATCTTGTGCGCTTTTAAACCATATATGATATTATTCTTGACGCTCATATGCGGAAACAGCGCATAGTTTTGAAACACCATCGAGACACCGCGCTCGCCGCACGGCACATCATTTACCACCTGGTCGCGCATCCACAGGTTTCCGGCGGTCACATTTTCCAGTCCCGCAATCATGCGAAGTGTCGTCGATTTTCCACAGCCGGACGGACCTAATAAAATCAGGCGTTCGCCCTCCTTTACCTCCATGCAGAGGTCCTCCACGACCACATTTTTGCCATACGCTTTTTTAACATTTTCAAATACAATATTTTTCATTGAATTAATCTATCCCTTTCTTATGTCCAGCGCAATCTCCCGTTATCCCTTCAATCCAGACGCCGCAAATGTATTGATGATATAGCGCTGGAAAATGATATACAGTACCAGCGGAATCAGCATCGTGAGCACCGACACCGCCATCGCGATCGTAAATTCCGTACCGCCCTCGGCGCTGATGTACATCTGCAATGCCAGCGACAGCGTATAATTTTCCTTGGATTTTAAGATCAGCACCGGCCACACATATTCATTCCACGAATTGATAAAGAAAATAATGCCGGTGGAAATGATGGACGGACGCACCAGCGGAATCACAATGTCGCGCATGATTTTCATGTGCCGGATATTTTCCATCCGTGCCGCCTCAATGAGTGCCAGCGGGATTCCACGCATTGCCTGGCGCAGCAGGAAAATTCCCAGCACATCCGCCAGCTGCGGCAGTGCGACGCCCCAGATGCGATCGCGCAGACCGATCTTAGAGATCAGAAGATAATTTGGAATCATCGTGACCGTAAACGGGATGAACAGCGTGCTTAACATAATAAAATACAAAAATCCTTTTCCCTTAAACCGGAAATAGACGAACGCATACGCCGCCAGAAGTCCCGTAATTGTCTTAAAAATCGTGACCGTCGATGCAATCAGAAACGTATTCAGCGTGATTTTCACAAACGGCAGTTTGTCAAATACATGCCGGTAATTTTCCAGCGTCGGATGCAGCGGAATCACCTGAAAAACTGTGTTGAACGCCTCCTGCATCGTCTTAAAAGAGTTGGAAATTGCAAATACGATCGGCATCAGAAGGAGGAAAACGACCACCACCAGAAACAGATGCCAGCCGATCTGTCTGTCTTTAGTTTTCATAGTAAACCCCCTTTTCTACAAACCGGAATTCCAGCACCAAAAGAATGATAAAGAGTGCCATCGTCATGACCGATACCGCCGAGGAAGTTCCTGTTTTATAGAGTGTAAACGCCTCATGGTACGACATATAAATCAGGTTCGAGCTGGCATAGTTCGGTCCTCCCTGTGTGACGACCTTGATCGGCGTGAACACATACTGGAGTCCCTGCACGATCGTCGTAATAAACACATAGATTCCAGTTGCAGAACTCATCGGCACGACGATATCCTTAAAAATCTTCCACATCGGCACATTTTCCAGACGCGCCGCCTCGATGACCTCCATTGAGACACCGGAGACACCCGCCAGAATGTTGATGAAATTGTAACCAAACGTCTTCCAGGTCGTGATAATGCAGAGTACCGCGATGACCCAGCCCTCCGTTTTCGACCAAAACGGCAGTTTCAGCCCAAACCAGCCTGCCACAATCGCGACCGGACCCGAAATCGGATTCAGAATCCATGTATACAGAATCGAGCCGACGACCAGCGAAATCACACTCGGCAGGAAAAAAACCGCCTTGTAAAAACTCTGTCCCTTTTTGATGACGCACGAAAGAATGAATGATAAAATGTACGGCATCACAAAGTTAAACACCAGAAGAATCACGATGTACCAGAATGTATTGCCAAAGATTTTCCATGTATTCGGATCCTTCAAAACGGAAATATAATTCCCCAGTCCCACAAACTTCTTGACCGGCTTTACCATGTTCCACTCAAAAAAACTCAAATACAGCGTGTAAAAAAGCGGATAAAACATAAATACCGCAAACATGACGAGCGACGGCAGCAAAAAAACATATCCAAGCGCTGCCTGTTTTTTGTCCTCCCGATTCAAACTATTTCCTCCATTCTAATGTACGCTCGGAATCTTTCGGCGCCTGCCCAGCCACAACAGCAGGTGTTGGAAAGACTCTGAGCCTGCATTTTATGAAGGGGCTGCCGCCAAACAGCTCTTTCGCGCTCCGGCCGCTTCCTGCGTCTTATCTGCACGCAGTCCATTCTGCCAAAACACGTTCTGCTATTCCGCAACAACCCCATTCTCATTTCTGTCCTAAATTTTGTAATGATTTTCCTGCCACCCGAAAGCTGTTCCAAGCGTCAGGCTGCCTGTCCCTACTGTGCATCCAGCAGCTGGTTGATCGCATCCTGTGTGCTCGTCATACCATCTTTCGCAGATACCTGACCGCCCAGAATCTGGTCTCTCATATCCAGAAGAAGCTGCTCTGCCTCAAGGCCTGCATCGCCCGGGAATGCGGTCCATGATACAACGCCGTCCATCTGCTCAATCGCTGCATTCATCATTGTGTTCTCAGCCAGAAAATCTTTCAATCCATTTTCTGCCTCTGCCACATCTTTTCTCGGCGGTACATAACCAGTTCCCTCGGTCCATGCTGCCATTGATTCTACGCTGTAAAGATACTTCTCAAACTCCCATGCCGCCTGAATCTGCTCGTCGCTCTGCGCGGTGATGGCTAAGAAACAGCCTCCTGCCGGAACCTTGCGCTCCTTGTCGTTCCACAGCGGGGATTTCACGGTTGCTACGTCAAACTGTGCCCCCTTCTGTACGGAAGCGCGTCTCGCAATGGTGGTGTAAAGCATCGCGCAGTTGCCGTCGATAAAGCTCTGGCAGCCCTCTTCCCATGAAACATGAAGGGCAGAACCATCTTTTACCATATCCTGCATCATCTGCATTGCCGCAATGCCGTCCTCGGTTGCAAAGCTTGCTTTTTTCTTGCCGGATGCATCCGCAGTCAACATATCCGCTCCCGCGCTCTCAACCAATGCCTGCTGCGCCCAGAAATCTGCCGGTTCCTGCATATAGAAACCATATTTTCCTGTCTTCTCTTTGACTGTCTCGGCAAATTCCTGTACTTCCTGCCAGGTCTCCGGTCCATCTTCGGAAAGGCCCGCTTCTTTTAAGAGATCTTTATTAATGTAGAGAACCGGGCTGCTTAAGGAGTACGGGATTCCGACCTGCTCGCCGTTGCTGTTGACCGCCAGGTCTAAGACATTTGGAAGGAAATTGTCGGTTAAGAAATTTGCATCCTCGCTGTCGAATTTATCAATCGCATCCTGCGGCGCCACATAGTCAAAGTTATTGGAGAAATAATCCAGAAATGCCCAGCCAATCTGAACAAGCGCCGGTGTATTTCCGGTCGCCGCTTCCGCCTGCAGGTTCTGCATCAGACCTTTGTACATATCCGGGTTGTATTTCGCTACTACCTCGATGTGGTCATTTTCCTCATTAAATTTCTTTACCAGATCGTCTACGACCAGACCTCCCTGGGTTTCTGCGTTACAGTGCCAGTATTCAATCACCGTTTTATCGCCGGATGCCGTCTTCTCTGCCCCGCTCTCTCCGGACGCGCTCTGTGTGTCGCTGCTTCCTGTCGCCGAGCTGGATGCCTGGCTGCATCCTGCCATCAATGTCATCGTGCCTGCCATCGCAAGCGCCATCAAACGTCTCATACTTACCTTCATTCGTTCTCCTCCTGCTGCGGTGTCCCATCTCCCAGTCTGTCTTACCTTGGAACCAGCCATCTATGTCAAAATCGTGATCGGGAGTCCTTTGCCGCGCTTCTCTTCTGTCAAATCACTTGTGCTGTGTCCAGATTCTATCTTAAAGATGGTTTGTAAAATGCAGGAGGTGATTTATGTAAAAATTTTATATCTAATTTTTGATTATCCGTATAAACACTATACTTTCAAATATTT
>OLGI01000898.1_pt1 | contig 28632 bp, 20 predicted proteins | sample 1605221 | NCBI WGS metagenome assembly OLGI01 (sample SAMEA3888915, study PRJEB22519) | human gut metagenome | biome: human gut; feature: human-associated habitat; material: faeces | place: Denmark | collected 2010 | reverse complement strand
CCAACTTAGATACCTTCTTGTAGCCGAGAGAAGCATTGAAGTTTACCTGAGTCTTACCCTCAGAACCGCTCTTGGTTGTAACGATGATAACACCATTAGCACCACGAGCACCATAGATGGCTGTAGAAGAAGCATCCTTCAATACGTCGATGCTCTGAATTTCGCTTGGAGCGATGTCGCTGATAGAGCTTACAGGGAAACCATCTACGATGTAGAGAGGAGAGTTGTCCTGTGAAAGAGAACCACCACCACGCACGCGAATCTTCACGTCAGCATCTGGTGAACCTTCGGTGGTGGTGATGTTCACACCCGCCATCTTACCGGTCATTGCCTCGCTTACGTTAGAAACAGGAATGTTGGCAATCTGCTTATCGCTGATAGAAGAAACAGAACCTGTGAGGTCCTTCTTTCTAACAGTACCATAGCCGATAACGACTACGTCATTCAAGCTGTTTGCTTCGTCTTCAAGTTTTACAGTAATGTTAGTTTTACCTGCAACGTTCACTTCCTTAGATTTCATACCGATGTAAGTAATCTTCAGTTTGTTACCTTTGCCTTTCAAGTTTACGGTGAAATTACCATCAATGTCGGTCACGCCACCATTACCTGCTACACCTACCTCCATGACAGATGCGCCGATAATAGGCTCGCCCGTATTGTCAGTAACAACGCCCTTAACGGTCTGCGCTGAGATGCTCGTTACACAGAACATCAATGCACCTGCTAACGCAATTTTCTTTTTGTTTGAATTACCAGACATACATTTATTTTGGTTAGATTAGTGAAATATTGTATAATTCTGTGCAAATATACGAATATTAGTTTATCTGACAATACATTTTAATATAAAAAATAACGTAAACGTTTTCAAAGTTCTTTCACAAAATAGCTTCTGTGTAGTGTATTCGTTAACACAAAAGTCCCCAACAAGAATCCATCGAACTTCTTCCGATGTCCTCTTGTTGGGGATTAACTATGATTTTAGTTGCTTCAATGCAACATCTTCCAATTTAGCTTACTTGATGATAATCTTGCTTGTCTTCTTGCTACCGTCAGACATGGTCTTTACGACGATGTTGATGCCTTTCTGCAACTTGCTTACCTGTACACCGTCGGCAGAGTAGATCTTGGTACTCAGAACATCGGCAGAAGTTGCGATGTTCTCAATACCTGTACTGGTAGTAGCTTCTGTAGCTTCGCCAAGACCACCCATCTCGTTGGCTGCACGAACACTCCATGTAGCAGAAGCATCGTCAACGTTGTAGGTAGGTTCTACGGTGAAGTCAACCACCTTGCCGTTCTTGCATACAGCCCAGAGCAGAGCATAGTTGCTGTTGTCCCATGTCAGGTTGTTACCAGCAATCTTCACATTAGTTGGAGCTGAAGCCTGTTCTGTGGCAGCTGTTGGATCCCAGTCATCATCACCGCCCATAACGGTTTCGATAGTGTAGGATGCGGCTTCTTCTGCTGTAAGGACAGGACTTTCTGCTGTCTCGTTGCGACGGTTGGTATAGTTATTTCCATCCTTTGCATCGTAAGCATCATAAACCTGTTTTCTTCCGCTCAGATCTACTGCTGTTCCTGTAGTTGTTGTAGAGTTGTATTCTGCAAAGCGCTTAGGATAACCACCGCTCATCTCGTCCCAACCAGCTGCTGTAGGAATCACTTCCATCTTGGTGTCGATGAAGAGAGCGATAGGAGTGCCCTTGCCCCAAGGACGACCGAGCTTGTACTTGCCGTTGATACCTGCGGTTGATCCGTCCTTGATGGTACAATCTTTGAAGATATAACCATACTTGGTAGGCTGTGAAGGTACGGCGAGATAGCCGGTGCCACACATCAAGAGATCTACATTATTATAATATACGTCACCCTTACCGCAGAGATAGTCGGTGTTACCACGCAGGATACCACCCTCGAAGTAGAAGCGACCCTTCTGGTTGTTGGATACGTAGGTGTCCTGATAAGCCCAGAGGTTGACGTTCTTACAGATAGTCTTGTTACTCTTGTCGTTGAGTACGATGTCACGACCCTTGCCGTCGCCCATGCTGCTGTACATCTTGATGTCCTGGAAGTAAGTGTTTGTTGCACCGCTTTCCAAACTCAATACATCACCACGTCCAATTCCTTCCAATACGTTGGCGATATTGTAGCCATTGCTGCTTTCTATTGTTGGTACTGTATTGGTGATAGAAGTAGTCTCATTGCTTTCACCGATGATAGATACATTAGGTGTATTCATATAGGTGGTAGCACTTGGATACTGCTTGCCATCAGTACCAGTCACCATGCTGTTCGGGTTGGCAGGAATCTTATAGTCGCCCTGCTTGATGAAGATGCGGAAACGCTTGCTGGTATCAGCACGCTTGGCTGCTGCTGCGAGAGCTTCAGTGAATGTTCCGTCTGTTGGTACGATGAAATCATACAGAGCCTTGGTCACTGCAGGCTTCTCCTTGGTGGTGAAGCTGAAGGTAATGTCGCTCTGGATAGCATTGTCTGTCAAGTCGGCTACTGAACCAGCTGCGAGAGCGAAGGTATATTCTGTAGCGTAGCTCAAACCCTTGTAGGCAAAGGTGATGGTCTTGCCAGATACGGTACCGGTCAAATTCTGGCCATTGAGGGTCGCCTTGGCGCTTTCAGTCAGTTTTACTTTCTCATCGAATGTCAATACAATCTTACCATTGGCAGAAGCATTGGTTGCACCTGCTGCAGGTACCTGGCTCTGGAGAACAGGAGCTGTGCCGTCATCGAAGAGCTTGGCTGTTCCTGTGATATAGATCTGAGCGAGAGCGATACCGTCGTTGGTACCTGTTGTTCCCTTGACAGATGAATTCTTGTCGGCAATCCAGCGAACATATACTGCAGCTTGGTTGTTGGCTTCGGCTGGGAGAGTGAACTCGCCTGCTGTCCAAGCCTTGGCACCTGGCATAGCGATGGCGCCTACCTGGGTCCATTTCTCGCCATCAAGAGAGTACTCTACGTTGTAGGTCTCGTAAGCATTATAATTGTAGAGCATGCTGCTCTTTACCTTGATATCGGTGAATGCTGTGGCGTTGAACTTGGTCTGCCAGTAGGTTTCACCCAGAGCCTTTGTTGTAGTCTTGGTCCAGTTGACAGCTGCGTTCTTGCCTTCGTAACCACCAGCCGTGTTGCTCTTGTCGAGCCAGCCGTATGAGTTGCCTTCTGCATCACGGAGTACGAGCTGTACTGCGTCATTGTCGGCTGCAGCAAAGTCGGCTGTGCGACCTTCCTTGCCTTCCTGATAGAAGTCCCATGCCACGATGAAGTCTTTGGCAGAGAATGTGGCAGTGAAAGCCTGGTCTGCATTCATCGTCGTCTTGATTTCTGCTGTTGTCTCACCATTGCTCCAGTTGTTGAAGTCGATGATGTCGTTTCCTGTTGCGGTAAGAGTTACCTCTGTACCTTCTTCATACATCTTCTTGCCATCTACCATCTCTGGGGCAGGAGAGAGAGTCACCATATAGTCCTTGGCTCCACCTTCTACGTTTACGTCGAGCGCATAGGTCTTTACCTTCTTGTAGTTGGCAGTGAGAGTCTGGTCTTCTGTTACAGTATATTTGAATTTGCTCTCAGTAGAAAGCTCTGTGCCATTCTTGTCGGTCCAGTTGACAAAGTTATATCCGAACTTGTCGGCTGCAGTCAGTGTTACCTCGTCGTTCTCCTGATATTCGTCAGACTTAGGATAGACGGTAACGTCTGCGATGCCTTCAGGATTGGTTACGGCAGAGAGTTTGTATTTGTTTACTGCAACGAGTGTTCCGTTGACGGTTCCTTCGATCGTAACAGGACCGAAAACTGCCTGCTTATTTTTAGCTACGCCGATAGTAGATGTCAGATAGAAGCCATCGGTACCAGCCAAGGCTGCCTGCTGCTCTGCTGTCAGTGTGATTTCAAACTGATGGATAGCGGTGTTATCGTAAGTTTGATCTGATGTAGCCTTGCTTTGACGCCATGCGGTATAGGTGCCCAGAGCTACTACTTCTCCGTTTGCCTTATGGGCGCTGATAACGATTCCGTTTTCTACATTCGTACCACAACGGTTTACATAACCGCTCACCTTGGTAGGGGTGAAAGTAAGTCCTGCAGCAGGACGAACAAACCAGTTGATTTCAGTTTGCTTAGTTCCTGATACATTATTTATTTTAAGACCTTTGATACCTGATGGTGTTCCATCGTTCTTGGTGATTTCAAGGGTGCCTACCAATGACAAGGCATCGTCGCAACTAAAACTCTTGGTGCTGAAAGCCTCAGTTGGAGCTGTTGTGTTGGTACTTGCATTGTTAATGTCGTTCATCGCAAATACGACGCTGGCAGCCTCATTGTTGAAAGTCTTGCCAGCAGGTTTGCTTGCAACGACAGGAAGGGTAATCTTTTAATAGCTATAGTATGAACCATCGCCAATGACGATGTTCACAGTTTCAGCACTTGATGCAATGGTCTGGCTAATCACTTTACCTGATGTGTATTCAGCCTGTCCGTCAATTGTTGTAGTAGTGATATTGCCGTATGCAGCCATTTCAATGGTTGCACCCTTGCAAGATGGAATAGTGATGATGCCGTTTGCATTCATCTGTGCCCATTCGTCTGCACGATTGATGTTATTGAACTTTCCCTTGGTTGTGGCATCAAGGTCGATCTTTACATCTATAGTTTCACCATCAATGGTTGCTTGTGTTACCAGGATGCCCTTCTTCTTCTCGATGTTGATATCCTGGGCACCATTCTTGTGACCAAAATAGTAGGTGAGGGTGGTTGCCTCTGTGCGGTCGGCAAGCGACTTGGTGTTGGCTGTAAAGACTGGAGTCAGCGTAGCGCTTGCGCTTGGAGCAGTGATGGTTTCACCTGGTTTATAGGTGTTGGTGCCATCTGTCCAGCCTGTTAATGTACTACCAGCAACATAGAGAGAGGTGTTTGTAGGAAGTGTATAGCTACTTCCACCTTCTACTGTTGCGTTTGCAGGAAGAGTTCCTTCTGCAGTAATCGCTCCTAAAGAATAAGTGAGGGTAATTTCACTTGCTTTTGTAACGACCGAAACAAGGAGAACTATAAGAGATAGTCCGAATCTCAGTAGATTTCTTTTCATTGTTTGTTACTTTTAGGTTTAAATTTATAATGTTTTATATTTATTCTTGTATAGTTTTACTTGTTTGTTTCAAGTATGATGAATCCACTACGATTTGTTGCCTAAATAGATTCACGTGGCAAAAATACAACAAATATCTGTAATATGTATGTAAGATACCGGTGAAACGCACGTAATCGTTTGCGTGAGATTTCTCTACTTTTCTGTTCTATTTTATCAGATAATGTGTTACTTTTGCAAACGAAAATAAGCTAATAACTTAAATTTTCAAACAAATTACAGATTAATAAACTTAAAACGTAACAATTATGAAGAAATTCTTTACTCTTATTGCCGCTGTCGCTATGGCAGCAAGTGTGAATGCACAAGGTACTTACGCTGTAGCGGAAGGTGACGCAGTGAAAGCTGGTGATCAGATTACATCTGTAAACAATGTAACTTTGACTTATTGCGAGAATGCTGGTACTGCTTTTGCGGTAGGTAAGGCTATGGGTAATTGGGCTGATGCAGACTTTACAGCTTATGTTTGTGGAAAGAATAATGGTAAGTTGGTTTCTGGAGCTGCTCCAACAGGTTGTGTCTATAAGTTTGATATAAAATAGCGGGTACTCTTACTGTTGCTGTTCAGTTGAATGCTACTAAGGGATTTCATGTTATAGGTAGTGATTTTGCTGAGGTTGCTCTTGCTTCTTACAATTTGCCTTCTGCTAAAGATGGTGAGTCTCAAACAATGACACAGAATGAAAAGGGTGAAAATATTGTTGACGTTAAATCAAATGGCACTGTTACTGTCAATGCTGTAGCAGGTGGTACCTATTATGTTTTGGCAGCTGGTACAAAGCTTGGCTTCTATGGCTTTAAGTTTACTGCTGGCACTTCAGGTATTTCAAACATCAATGCTTCTGAGGCAGCAAACGAGGGTGCTACATTCAACCTCCTCGGTCAGAAAGTAGCAAGCAATGCTAAGGGTATTGTTATCAAGAATGGTAAAAAGTTCATTAATAAATAATTTCCTTTTGAAAGCGTAAAAAGGTTAGTCATAGGTTTAAGGATATAGTTTAGTTACCCCCTGTCGGCAATATGCTGGCAGGGGATTTTTATTTGTTTTATCTTGCGATATAATCTATCTTTTTCTGCGATATGGTATTGCTTCGACAAGGTTATCCTATTTGATAACCTTGTCAGTCTTTATTGTCCCATTCGCTAATTCTATCTTTCTGATGTTTACTCCTTTATTGGGAGTGGGTAATTTTGTACCATTCAGGGTATAGTAGGTGATGGATTTGATGGCGCTATTGCCTACTTCCTGGTTATTCTCTATCTGAGAAATTCCGGTGGAAACGGTAGTTGGATAATACTCATCTACTCCTGAAAGGGCATCCTGGTTTTCTGCCTTCATGATATTCTCTACCAGAGAGTTGGCATAGACCTCGATATTTGTATAATAACCCTTCTCGTCGAGCGAGTAGGTGATGGCATCAGAAGCGTTGTTTGGATTCAGACCATTCGCCTTCTCCCATTCGTCTGGTATGCCATCCTTGTCTGTATCAAAGTCGGCAGGACGTGTGCCGGTTCCGAAGTTGTCTTCCGTATATCCTTTCACATCTGATACCTTGTCGATGATTCCTGGCGAGTTGGTGATGCTACCTTTGTAAGTAGCGGTACCCGTCTTGGCTTCTTCCATGTATCGGGCATCTATTTCGTCGCGATAGAGGGATGCTCCCACATTGGCTAAAACCTTTTCGTATGCTTCGGCAGCAGAGTGGGTGGTTACTTGTCCTGTTGGAGCTGGTTCATCCATCTTAATCTTGACACAAGACTTGCCGCTGATGGTGGTATGAGCCACTGCATCGCCATAGAAGTTGTTGGCATCCGGACTATAGTATTCGCCGTTCAGGCTTGGAACGCCCTTGTCATAGCTGACACCTTTCCAGTCTTTATTAGCAGTTTTCGAGCCTTTGGTGGTCTCGGTCGTATTACCATTAATATAATAACGACTGGTCATGTCGTATAATTCTGGATGTTTTTTGTCGGAGTTGCTCTGTGTAGAAAGTGTGACAAGGGTGATACGGTCCTGGTTTCCTCGCTCTTTACCTGTGCTCACATCCACCTTGAGTCCATTCAAAGTTGTACCTTTCAAACTATGGCTGGGACCAGCCTTGTAATAGTTGTTGACGATATTGATCTGTCCGCCACCAGGACCGCCATAGCAGGTTCCTTGAGCATTATACATCACGCAGTTGCGAAAATCGACGTTCTCTGCCTGCACGGCGTTCTGCCATTTGTAGGTGCTGTATTCCTTGTTGGAAGTATAGCCTGTCCATCCATATCGTGCACCATTGAAACGAGGGCCACGGTTCATGAGATGAGCTACGAAGTTGTGGTGGAAACTTGCCAACTTACCGCCCCAGATGCCGCCATAGCCATGAGCACCCTTGGAGTGACCAGGGTTGGTGAGGCTCTCTGCCACGGTACACCACTGCATGGTGAAGTTGTTGTTGTCATAGAACGAAGCCACCTCGTCGATACTCCAGCTGAAGGAGCAGTGGTCGTAGATGATGCCGGTCTTGTTGCGCTGCCATGTGGCATCAGCACCGTCGTTGATGTTCTTCTCCTGTCCACGGCGAATGCGAAGGAAGCGGATGATGTTGTTGCTACCCGGTTGAACCGTATAATAGCGCAGGGTGATGCCTGGAGATGGGGCAGTCTGTCCAAGAATCGTGATATTGTCTGCGAATTTAAGGTCAGACTTCAGCGCAATCACTCCCGCCACATCGAAGACGATGATTCTATTGCCTGATTTGACAGCCTCTCTGAAAGAGCCAGTTCCGCTGTCATTGAGATTCGTTACGTGTACGATTTTGCCGCCTCTACCACCCGTTACGTATCTTCCGTGACCTTCGGCTCCAGGAAAGGCAGGGGCTTGCGCCATGGATGTTGCGCTGATGAGCGAAGCAGCCAATAGTGTAAAAACTTTCTGTTTCATTTGTTTCAGTATGTTATTTTGTTAGATTCTTTTTATCTGATAATTTGTTTTGAAACTAATATCTTGACAAAGTTAAGCATAAAATATGTAATAAGTAGAGTTTTCCTTTTCTTTTATATATTTTTATGACAAAATGGGCCTTCTTCATGGTGTGATTGAATTTAGAAAAGAAAAATCCCAGTTTCTCGTCTGTTACAACGTGAAACTGGGATTTGATGTTAGGGGATCTGATAAATGAAATTGTATCCTATCAGATTATTTTGTTTACTTTTACTTCTGGATAAACTTCTTGCCAGCCTTAATGACTACACCCTTGTATGCCTTACCTACTTTCTGACCTGCGAGGTTGAATGCAGGAGCATTCTCCAGTGTTGCATCGGTTGTGATGTTGTTGATGCCAGTGGTAGTAGAGATAGCTTCAATTGGTATAACCTCCTGAACGTTCTTAAAAATAGCACCAAAAATACCCTTTACAGAATAAGTCTCGCCTTCAGTCAAGTTGGCAACGCCACCAATCTTTGCTTTATTGTCTTCTGGTGTGCTAAATTTGTCGTAAATCATAATCTTGCTGTCACCATCGTTTGCGTAGTAATTATACTTACCTGTTTGATATTCTTCTTTGCTGAACTTAAAGTTCTTGATGAGTACGAGGTCATTCATGTACTTGTTCGCAACAATATCGGCAACAGTTGCAACTATAGGCTTGGCGGCCTCTGTGCTCTCCTGAATGGTGAGATCTTCATCTGTAGTGCCAGCATTCTTTGCTAAGTAAGGTACACCATAACTTAATGCTAAGTCTACTTTTACAGTACCTGTGATAGTGCTGTTGACAGGCATATTGAAGCCCAATGTTCTCAACTCAATAGCGGCATCGCCCTCGCGAACGTAAGTGTTAACTGTACCATTGTAATTGTTAACATACAAAACCTTTGCATTGGTGAGCTTGAGGTTCAAGTTAGAAGTTGCTTTCGTATAGTTAGCTAACAAGTCCTTCACGCTTGGAACATCAGTATATGTGATTTCTGGTTCTTCAGGAATCTCGGAGCCAACCTTGTAGATTTTTATAGATACAATTTGGGTGTTGTGTTTACTTGTTACTTTTATACTGTATATATTTCCTTTTGCTTGGTATTTTGTGTCGATAGCATAACTGTTAGTTTTATTAGCACCTGTCGTAGCTGTACTTACAGCTTGATCACCTACGAATATGTTCTGAACTGTTGAAGTTGAAGCACCACTTCTACCTTCAACTACAATTTTTGCGACATCAAAGTCAAATGCAGGAAGAGTGATGAAAGCATTAGCTTTACCAAAAAGTAAGTAACCATCTGGATTCCAATAATGACCATCGGAACTTGCACTCATGCTAATGGTATAAGTTCCATCTGTATAAGTAGCAGCTGTTTTAATTTTTTTTGTGGAACCTTCTGGAAGCTTCCAGTTGTTAGTGGAAAAGTCTAATGTAACTGTTTGTCCAAAGCTGAAATTAGCAATTAATGCCAAAACAGCGATCATTGAAATGCGTAAAATTTTATTCATAAACGTAAGATTTAAAAGATTAATTAATGTTTTATTTAACTCTTAGGTGAAGAAATTGCAAACGGGCGCAATGAAAGACAGCTTTCAGATTGCCGAATGCTCTTATCTTCTTTTGCAAAGATAGTAAAAATATGAATTGGTTGTTTCAAAAAACGTATTAAAATTTGATGAATATACCAAAAAACACAAAAAAAGGTGGAAAAGAACATTAATAAGTCCTTTTCCACCTCAGTATTTTCTAAATTTTCTGTGTATTATAGTTCTCCTGTGCGTTCTGGTAGCTCTATATCAGCAAGTTATTCTGCCTTTAGTCCCTGCTGTTCCATCTCCAAACTTGCCCAGATAAATGGGCCTACACCCTTAGGGTCATTGTCACGGATTGGTTCGCTCATGTAATATTCAAAGCTTCCGTCACGCTTATAGTTTGGCTTCTTTACGTATGGACCATCGCCAGGACCGAGACCGCTTACACTGCAGCACTTGGTCAGACTGATGGTCTTGTCAGGGTTCACCTGGATGAATTCCTTCAAGATTCCCTTGTAAGCCTTGATGCCGGCATCACGATATTGTTCTGCGAGGTAACCCTTGCGATAACCCTTCAGAAGTACATAGGCAAACATGCTGCTGGCAGTACTCTCCAGATAGTTGCGAGGATCCTTTACGTCCATCACATCATACCATACACCGGTTTTCTTATCCTGATACTTCACGACACTTGCCATCGCCTTGTTGAGCAGTTCGATCACTTCACCACGGCGGGCATAGTTCTCTGGCATCGCATCGAGACATTCGGTCATAGCCATCACATACCATCCCAAGGCTCTTGCCCAGGTATGCTGGCTCTTTCCATTTTCCTTGTCAGCCCAGAACTGCTGATGCGTCTCATCCCAAGCATGTTTCCAGAGCTGAGTCTTCTCATCGTATGTACGCTTGTCAGTCTTGATCATCTGGTCAACGGCATCATCGAGGTATTTCTTTGCCTTCTTTGGTTTCATGGTCTGCACCGCATAGTTGCAGTAGAAAGGCAAGCCCATAAAGATACCGTCGAGCCAAACCTGGTTGGCATAGATAGCTTTGTGCCAATAAACACCTTCCTTGGTACGAGGTTGCTTCTGCAACTGCTTGAAGAGTGTCTTCAGTGCCTTGTCGGTACCCTCAGAAGGGAAGAGGTTGTGCATACGGAGGATGAATTTAGCCGTGCGAACATTGTCGAGATTGAAATCCTCGTACTTGTATCCAGTGATATTGCCCTGTTCGTCAATCATCTTGGCAGGGTATTCCTTTAGGTAGTTGAGGATAGCCTCATTGTTGGCTTCAGCATCCTTGCCCTTGAAAGTGCTCTTGTTGTCCTTATAATATAAATAGGTGTCGAGCATACCTTCCATCTCGATGCCCATCACGTAGCTCCACTTAGGTTTGCTGCTGAAATCGAGCAGGTATGGATGAGCCACACGGCTCATCTCGCTATGGGTAAGCCACTCGCTGTATGCCTGGTATGGGCGGTCTTCCTTGTTGAGAACGAGGGAACCGTTGATGATGAGATTGTCGAACTTCACATCACGGGTCTTGCCGGTAATCTTGACAGGCTGTTTGATGACACCATCAAACTTACAGTTCTTGACGGTGATATCAGTTACGTTCTCTACCTGGTCGCGACCAACGATGAGCACACCATAGTTGCTCTTCTTGCAGGTAACGTTTTCCACATACACCTGAGATACGCTTGGTTCAAAACCGCGATAGCAGATCTCCTTTGGCTCGTAATCGAGGTTGATCTTTACGACAGCTTCCTTACATTGCCCCACAGTGACGTTGCGCATGTTGATGTTCTTGATGACACCACCGCGGCAGTTGTTGGTCTTGATGCGCAGGATGCGGTCGAGGTGAGGAGAGTCCATTTCGCAATCTTCTGCATATACATTCTCGCATCCGCCAGAGATTTCACTTCCGATAACCACACCGCCATGTCCATCTTCCATCTTACAGTTGCGGATGATGATGTTTTTGGAAGGTTGGTTCCAGAGGCGACCATCATTGTTGCGTCCGCTCTTGATGGCGATACAGTCATCGCCGGTATGGAAGATACAGTTTTGGATGAGCACATTCTCGCAAGCCTCTGGGTCGCATCCGTCACCATTAGGACCTTCATTCCAGATGGTCACACCATCTACGGTGATGTTCTTGGAGAGCAGAGGATGGATAACCCAGAAAGGAGAGTTGAGCATCTTGACACCCTGGATGAGGATGCGCTCAGAACGTACGAAGTTGACGAGCTGTGGGCGCAGACCCTGTCCCTTACCAAATTTTCTTTCGTCGAAAGGCACACCGTCTTCAGCCTGTTTCAGCAATTTGGCACGTGAGCCGAGTCGCTGTGCTTCCTTGGTAATGCCTTCCTTGTAACCGAAACGTGGATGCCCATTCATAGGCCACCAGGTCTCGTTGTTACCACCACCGTCGATGGTACCCTTACCCGTGATGGCGATGTCAGTCACCTTGTAGCCATAGATGCATGGAGAATAGTTCCAGCAAGCCAGACCTTCCCAAGAGGTACGGACGAGTGGATAGAGATTGGTATCGAAAGCGAATTTCAGCGTCGCGCCTTCCTCGAGAACGAGGTTGACATGACTTTTCATTTCGATGGCACCTGTGTTCCAGGTTCCTTTCGGTACAATCACCTTACCGCCACCTTTTTTGGAAACCAGAGAGATGAGTCGGTTGATAGCCTTCTGGTTTTGGGCTGCAGACGCATTGGTCTTGGCACCAAAAGAAGAGATGACAAACTGGCGCTCATGAAGTTGAGGCTTTAGAATACTTTGTTCGATCTGCTTGTACTCCTGTTCGTTCCATCCCGATGCAAAAGCGAGGGTAGGGAAGAGTAGTAAGGCAAGCAGCAACGTTTTTAAGTGTTTCATGCTTGTTGTTCTGTTTGTAGATTTATATTAAATTTTGATTTGGCTTGGTTTAGAACCTTATCTTTTATAAAGATACTGCAAAGATACGATTTTATTTTGTAATGTACACGCACACAATGTTAAAAAAGTAATTTTGCCTTAAAAAAGTTTGGAGATAATCGGAAAAAGGCGTATATTTGCACCCGTAATACTTTAAAGCCGTTTGCTTCAAAGTATTCATTTTTGGTTGGCTACGTCCTGTAACCAACCTTTTTTATGTTAAAATTTTGGTGGTTTCTCAGAAAATTATTATCTTTGCCAACGATAATTAACTTATATCGTGCAATTCTTAAAAAAAATAGCCTATTGATTAGACATTTACTTAATTAAAAATAAAGGATTAAGAAATGAGAAATCTACAAGATTTGACCGACGAGGAGTTGGCCCTTCTTTATGTCGAAGGTAATAATCGTGCCTTTGACTTGCTGCTTTCGCGCAATGAAGTGAAGTTGTTTACATACATCATGTTCTTTGTGCGTGATCAAGAGGTGGCTAATGACATCTTCCAGGAAACGTTTTTGAAGGTGGTAAGCAAACTTCAGAACCACGAATATTCTGCAAACGGAAAATTCGGAGGCTGGTTGTTGCGTATTGCTCATAACGTCATGATGGATATGTATCGTGGTCAGCGCTATAAGTATGTCGTAGAATCGAAAGACGACAATGATCTGTCTAATATCAGTGGTGATGATTTGTTGGAAGCAAATGCAGAAGTTAATTTGATTAATATCCAGATTCTTTCTGATGTCAGAAAGATGATGGAGCAGTTGCCTATTTTACAGCGTGAAGTAGTGTATATGCGCTACTATCAGCAACTCACATTCAAGGAAATCGCTGAGGCTACAGGTGTAAGTATCAATACCAGTCTCGGAAGAATGCGCTATGCTCTTCTCAATCTTCGCAGAATGGCTAAGAAGCATGACGTATATCTTCAGTTAGACTAGTATTGGATATTTTATTTCCGGAGGCTTAATCCTCTGGCTGTTTCAATTCTTTGAGGGCATGGATGGTGGAAATAGGATCTGTGCTCTTAAACACGTAACTTCCACTTACCAGTACGTTAACTCCAGCCTTTGCCAGGCGTGGGGCTGTTTCTGCCTGTACACCACCATCCACTTCGATGAGGGCGTTGGAGTGTGAATCCTTGATGAGTTTTCTCAGTCTTTCCACCTTCTTGATGGTGTTCTCGATGAACTTCTGTCCTCCGAAACCTGGGTTTACACTCATCAGCAATACCATATCTACATCGCAGATGATATCTTCCAGTACGCAGACTGGAGTAGATGGATTCAGTGTAACACCCGCTTTCATGCCAGCCGCATGAATCTGCTGGATGATACGGTGCAGGTGGGTACATGCTTCGTAATGTACATTCATCATCATGGCGCCAGTCTTGGCAGTCTGCTCGATGTATTCTTCCGGATGTGCTATCATGAAATGCACATCAAGAGGTTTCTTGCAAGCCTTGGCTACGGCTTCAAGAACAGGAAAACCAAAAGAGATATTGGGCACGAATACCCCATCCATAATGTCCATGTGGAGCCAGTCGGCTTCACTCTGATTAATCATTTCAACTTCGCTTTTCAGATCCAGGAAATTGGCTGAAAGCAAAGATGGTGATACCAATGTCTTCATATTTTGAGTTCGTTAGTTAAGACAGTACACCTCGTACTTACCATTCCTCTTAATCGTTCGATAGGTGTATGCTATCTGTTTGATAATGCTGATCGTCCTTTTGGATGGTCTCATTTCTTCGGAAGTAAAAACTTGCTTCATAGGCGTTACTGTTATGATAGTTAATATAATGATACTAAGATTCAGTTTATTTCTTCATCTTTATTAGTATAACGAAAGATTTTCTACTTTATTACATTTAAAATGTATTTTTTTATCAACTTGACTCTTGCCTTATTATATATAATAATGTATAGTGGCTTGAAACACTTGATTTTACCCCCAAAAGTAGCTTTTAATTACTTATTTCTGTTAAATTCTAAAATTTTTCGCCAAAAAGTTTGTAGTTTGATAGAAAAAGTGTACTTTTGCAATTGAATTTAAAAATAAACAATATGATGACAACATTCGTATCTTCAACAGCATGGTGGTGGCGTATCTCAAGATTTAAAAAGTCGTGAGACGATAAGCCGTGCGTGGATATGAATCCATGATATAATTAAGGCCTGCCGTACTTACGACAGGTCTTTTTTCATATTTATACCTCAGGAATGGGGGATTGGGAATAGAAAATTAAAAAATAAAATATAGGAGAATAAACTATGGAAATGAAGGACATTTTGAACAGAATGTTGAATCACGAGGAACTTTCCCGTGAGGAAACTAAGAACATCATCGTGGGTATCACCAAGAGTGAGTTCCCTGAGGAGCAAATTACGGCTTTGCTTACCGGTTTGCAGATGAGAGGCGTTACCGTAGATGAACTGTTGGGTTTCCGTGATGGTATCTTGGCTACCGGCGTTCCTGCCATCTTAGATTGCGACCGATACATTGATGTGGTTGGTACTGGTGGCGACCGCAAGAATACTTTCAATATTTCTACTACCGCTTGCTTCGTCATTGCTGGTGCTGGTTATAAGGTTGCCAAGCATGGTAATTATGCGGCTACTTCTGTGAGCGGTGCTTCGAATGTCATCAAAAACCATGGTGTGCAGTTTACTGATGATTTGGATAAGTTGAACCGCTCTATCAATGAGGCTGGTATCGTCTATCTCCATGCCCAACTCTTTGCCAAGGCAATGAAGTTTGTAGGTCCTATCCGTAAGGCACTCCAATTCCCAACCGTTTTTAATCTCCTCGGTCCATTGGTTAATCCAAGTCAGCCTAAATGCCAGTTGCTCGGTGTAGCCAACCTGGACCAGATGCGACTCTATAATCAGGTTTATCAGAAATTAGGTATCGACTATGGTATTGTAAATAGCATCGACGGCTACGATGAGATTTCCCTGACCAGTGATTTCAAGGTAACGACCAATCATTATGAGCGCATCTTCAAGCCACAGGATCTTGGTTTTGAAATTGCTAAACCAGAGGAAGTTAGAGGTGGTGCCACAGAGGAAGAGGCTAAGGAAATCTTTGATGCCGTACTTGAGAATCGTGCATTGCCTGCCCAGAAGAATATCGTACTTGCCAATGCTGCCTTCGGTATTCAGGCAATGGAAAAGGGACAGAAGAGTATTGAGGAATGCGTGGAGATTGCACGAGAGAGCATCGATAGTGGCAAGGCACTCGCTACATTCAAGAAATTTGTAGAACTGAATAGTTAAGTATAGAGTGAAGAACGAAGAGTGAAGAGTGAAGAATTCAAATGTTTGAGGGCGTATGCCTCATTTCTCATTTAACATTTAACATTGAAAATGGCTGATATTTTAGAAGAGATAGTCGCTCATAAGCGAATCGAGATAGAACAGCGCAAGCGCTTCATCCAACCTCGGCAGATGATTTCCCTGACGGAACAGAAGATGCAGGCGGATGACGGACTGGTACCTGGAGGCAGTATGCGCAAGGCACTGATGGAGTCCTCTACGGGTATCATCGCTGAGTTTAAGCGAAAATCGCCGTCCAAGGGATGGATCAAGGAGGAGGGTAAGGCAAGTATCATCCCGTTGGCTTATCAGGAGAATGGAGCTTCTGCTCTCAGCATCCTTACCGATATCGACTACTTCGGCGGTTATGATGAGTTTATACAGGAGGCTCGCCACGTGGGGGTTCATATACCTATATTATATAAGAACTTCGTTATCGAGGAATACCAACTCCTGCAGGCGAGATATTGCGGTGCTTCTGCCGTACTCCTGATAGCTGCCTGTCTGACGAAAGAGGAATGTAAGCGTCTTCTTGATATGGCGCACCAACTCGGAATGGAAGTACTCTTGGAGATGCACAACGACCGGGATTTCGAATATGCAGAACTCGAACCTGATATGTATGGCATCAACAATCGCAATCTCGGTACGTTTGTTACCGATGTGGAAAACAGTTTCCGCCTGGCAGAGCAGTTGCCGAAGGATGTGTGCAGAGTCAGCGAAAGCGGTATCTCCAATCCGGAAGTTGTCAAAAGGCTCCGTGAGGAAGGCGGTTTCCGTGGCTTCCTGATGGGAGAGCAGTTTATGAAACAGGCTGACCCGGGACAAGGACTTGCGGATTTTCTGAAGCAATTGGAAATCAATGGTGAGTTCAGATGAAAATACTAACGAGAAAAAAGAAAGAGAAATGAATACAGATAAAATGTTGATTAAGGTGTGTGGTATGCGTGATGCCGATAACATTCGCGAAGTATCCCAACTCGGGGTTGATATGATAGGATTCATCTTCTATCCGAAGTCACCGCGGTTTGTGCAGATGATCAGCAGCAAGGCTGGCATTATACCAGACTACTCGGAAGAGCGTATCGAACTTGCGATGGCGCGTAAGACTGCTGAGACTCAAAAGCAACCGGCAAGGGTGGGAGTCTTTGTGGATGATATGCCCCAGAACATCGTGACACGTGTCTATAATTACCGTCTCGACTACATCCAGTTGCATGGTAATGAACCTCGTGAAACCATCGAGAATCTCCGTGCTACCATCGATCCCGACATCAAACCCAATATCAGGATCATCAAGGCTATCAGCGTAAGCTCAGCCGAGGATATCCAGAAATATAAGGAGTATGCAGGCGCTGTTGACCTCTTCCTTTTCGACACCAAATGTAAGACGGTCGGTGGAAGTGGTGAGCAGTTTGATTGGCAAGTTCTGCAGCAGTACGATGGCGAGACCCCATTCCTCCTGAGTGGCGGTATCGGACCGGAAGATGTAGAACGACTGAAAGCCTTCCAGCACCCGAAGTGTATCGGTATCGATTTGAATTCGAAATTTGAAATCGAACCTGCTCTGAAAGATGTAGAGAAACTCAGGAAATTCCTTTTAAAGGTAAAAAGGTAAAAAAGTAAAAAGGTAAAAAGAGCATTCTTGCTCTTAAAGGTAAAAAAGTAAAAAACAAAAAATGAATAAGATAAATGCATTATTTGCAAACAATAAAGACCGCAAGCTTTTGAGCTTGTATTTCTGTGCCGGTTGTCCAACCTTCGAGGGCACAGGTGCTGTCATCAAATCCATGGAACGCCATGGCATCGATATGATTGAGGTGGGCATTCCTTTCAGTGACCCTTTGGCTGACGGACCAGTCATCCAGAGTGCAGGTACCAAAGCCTTGAAGAACGGAATGACCGTGAAGGCGCTCTTCGGTCAGCTCAAGACCATCAAGGATGAAGTGCAATTGCCATTGGTTCTGATGGGTTATCTCAACCCTATCATGCACTATGGCATCGAGGCTTTCTTCCAGAGTTGTGTGGAGAGCGGTGTGAGTGGCACCATCATTCCAGACCTTCCTTTCGATGACTATCTGAAAGTGGTGAAGCCGATTGCCGACAAGTATGACATCCGTGTCATCATGATGATTACACCGGAGACCAGCGAGGAGCGCATCCGATTCATCGATGAGCATACCGATGGTTTCATCTATATGGTCAGTTCAGCCAGCATCACAGGAGCACAGAGTAGTTTTGGTGATGCCAAACTCGCTTATTTCAATCATATCAACAGTATGAATCTCCGCAACCCTCGTATGATTGGTTTCGGAATCAGTAACAAGCAGACTCTGACCAGTGCACAGGACAATGCAGCCGGTGCTATCATTGGAAGTAAATTCGTGACATTACTCAATGAAGTGGGTGATCCGGATAAGGCACTCGACCTGCTTTTCGAGGCACTCAAGAATTAAGTGAAGAGTGAAGAATTAAGTGAAGAGTGAAGAACGAAGAGTGAAGAATTCATCAGTTTCGTTTGTGACTCAAGGGTGAAAGCCTAATTTAACATTTTACATTTGGCATTTGTCATTTTACATTTGTCATTTAATATTAGATTGCGATGTATCAAGTTGACGATAAAGGATTTTTTGGAAAATTCGGTGGCGCATACGTGCCAGAGATATTATATAAATGTGTGACAGAACTCCAGGAGGCTTACAAGCCTATCATCGAGAGTGAGGAATTCAAGAAAGAGTATTACGCTCTGCTGAAAGATTATGTGGGTCGTCCTTCACCTCTCTATTATGCCAAGCGCATGAGTGAGAAGTACGGATGCCAGCTCTATCTGAAGCGTGAAGACCTGAACCATACTGGTGCTCATAAGATCAATAATACCATCGGTCAGATTCTGATGGCAAAGAAGATGGGCAAGACCCGTATCATTGCCGAGACTGGTGCCGGTCAGCATGGTGTGGCTACAGCTACGGTCTGCGCTCTGATGGATATGAAGTGCGAAATCTTCATGGGTGCTACCGACGTTGAGCGTCAGCATACCAATGTGGAACGTATGAAGATGTTGGGGGCTAAGGTTAATCCTGTAAGAACGGGTAATATGACCTTGAGCGATGCCTGTTCAGAAGCTATCCGCGACTGGTGCTGTCATCCTCAGGATACTTTCTATATCGTGGGCAGTACGATGGGCCCACATCCTTACCCTGATATCGTGGCAAAGATGCAGAGTGTGATTTCAGAGGAACTGAAATGGCAGTTGGAAGAGAAGATAGGCCGTGATTATCCTGACTATCTTATCGCTTGTGTGGGTGGCGGAAGCAATGCTGCGGGTACCATCTATCACTATATCGATGACGAGCGTGTGCAGATTTACTTGGCTGAGGCTGCCGGTCATGGTATCGATACCAACTATACGGCTGCTACCATGCACTGCGGTACAGAAGGTATCATTCATGGTGCGCGTACCCTCGTGATGCAGACCGAAGACGGACAGATAGAAGAAGCCTTCACCATCAGTGCCGGTTTGGATTATCCAGGCATCGGACCAATGCATGCCGACTTGGCTACCCGTGGCCGTAGTCATGTGCTTGCCATCAAAGATGATGAGGCTATCTATGCTGGATATGAGTTGACCCGTATGGAGGGTATCATTCCTGCTATCGAGAGTGCCCATGCTGTGGCTGCCTTGAAGAAGATGAAATTCAAGAAGGACGATGTCGTTGTGCTCACAGTTTCTGGACGTGGTGACAAGGACGTGGAGACCTACTTGAGTCATAAGGAAATGGCTAAAGAATACGGAGATTTTTAAAATTAGAGGCTTTAAGCTTCATCATCAAGCGAAGCCTGCTTCATGCGGTTTTGAAATAGGCTTCGTTGGTCATTGAAGCCTGCTTCATGTGTCAATGCAATAGGCTTCATTTTTTTATCGTTTAAAATATGAGTAGATTCAATTATACAACAAAGACTCGCAAGATTCTCGCCGATCTCTATACACCGGTGGGAGTCTATATGCGACTTCGTGACATATATCCCCAGTCTGCCTTGATGGAGAGTTCCGACTACCATGGCTCAGAGAACTCTCGTTCCTTCATCGGCGTACATCCGATGGCAAGCATCGCTGTGGGACATGGTATCGTGACAGTCACTTATCCCGATGGCAAGGTGGAAAAACAGGAACTCCCTTCCTTCGGTGAGGGAAAGGGTGAGGAGTGTAAACTCGCCATCTCCAAGGCAATCAATGACTTTGTCAAGTCTTTCCATGTGGAGGGAGAGGGCAAGGACTTCTGTGGACTCTATGGTTTCACCACTTTCAATGCCGTACGCTACTTTGAGAATATCCCGGTAAAGGATACGACGATGGAAAAGAATGATGCGCCGGATATCTATTATATCATGTATAAGGACATCATCGTTTTCGATCATTACAACAATACGATGGAACTGATTGCGCTGAGTGATGCAGAAGGTTCTGCTGGTGAGGCTGAACTGGATGTGCTCCTGAAGGCTATCAACAAGGCAAATGTGAAACCATACGACTTCCATCCTGTGGGAGATACGACTTCTACGCTTACTGATGAGCAGCATAAGGAGAATGTAAGAAAGTGCATCCAGCACTGTTTGCGTGGTGATGTCTTCCAGATTGTGGTCAGTCGCCGTTTCGTCCAGAAGTATGAGGGTGATGATTTCAAACTCTACCGTGCGCTTCGTAGTATCAATCCATCACCATACCTCTTCTATTTTGATTTCGGCGGATACCGTATCTTCGGTTCTTCTCCAGAAACCCACAACCGTATCGTAGGTGATAAAGCCTTCATCGATCCTATTGCCGGTACTACTAAGCGTACAGGCGATATCGAACAGGACCGCAAGGCTGCTGAGTTCCTGCGCAATGATCCGAAAGAGAATGCAGAGCATGTGATGTTGGTGGATCTGGCACGCAATGACCTGAGTCGCAACTGTCATGGTGTGAAGGTAGATTTCTATAAGGATATGCAGTTCTACAGTCATGTCATTCATCTCGTAAGTCGTGTAAGTGGTACGCTTGATAAGGATGCTGATCATATCAAGGAGTTTATCGATACTTTCCCAGCAGGTACGCTGAGTGGTGCTCCTAAGGTTCGTGCCATGCAGATTATCTCAGAACTGGAGCCTCACAACCGAGGTGCTTATGGCGGTTGCATCGGATTCATCGGACTGAATGGTGATCTCAATCAGGCCATCGTTATCCGTACCTTTATCAGCCGTAATGGTGAGCTCTGGTTCCAGGCGGGTAGTGGTGTCGTAGCCAAGAGCAATGACCAGTATGAGTTGGAAGAGTGCAATAATAAGTTGGGTGCGCTCACCAAGGCTATCCATATTGCAGAACAGTTGTAAACACATTTTAAATGACAAGAAATGAAAGTAGTAATCATAGATAATTACGATTCCTTCACCTATAATCTGGCTCATCTGGTAAAAGAGTTAGGTGCAGAGGTGACGGTATTCCGCAACGATCAGTTCCAATTGCGCGAACTTGATCGTTTCGACAAGATCATCCTGAGTCCGGGACCTGGTATTCCTTCTGAGGCAGGTCTTCTGATGGATGTCATCAAGACTTATGCTGGCAGAAAACCAATGTTGGGTGTCTGTCTGGGTCATCAGGCGATAGGTGAGGCTTTTGGCGCCAAACTTACCAATCTCTCTGAAGTATATCATGGAGTTGCTACTCCTTGTACTCAGTTTGGTAATGATCCTATTTTTGCTGGTATGTCTAAGCGTATAGAGATAGGTCGTTATCATTCATGGGTAGTGGATAGAACAAATTTCCCAGAGTGTCTTGATGTGACAGCAGTGAGCGATGACGGTTGCATCATGGGTTTGAAGCACAAGCATTATGATATCCATGGTATTCAGTTCCATCCGGAAAGTGTACTGACTCCAGAGGGCAAGACGATTATCAAGAATTGGCTTGCCTTCGACGGTGAAGATTTTGATAAGAGTTGGGCATAGTGGATATAAAACCTCGAACAGAATTTTCCGTGATAAAGGAAGACGAAAGTCCTCAATAGAAAAACAGCATATCAACCATCAATGGAAGATATGCTGTTTTTCTCTTTTTTATTTATTCTTCTTATTTTATTTCAATCCATCAGCATCGCCGGTAGTTTTCAAACCATTGCTCTTTTCTCTTGGTGTGATATTGACATTCTTCACGATTGTGTTTTCAATGACATCCTTATTGAATGCCATTTTCTTATCAGTAGATTGGATGTTTTCGAAGGTGAAATCTACCAGACGGTACTTGTCGCTGGTGCCCACATCAAAGAAGTTGTCACAATCCATCTGGATGTTCTTGATGGTGATGTTGTTGCACTGACTGAGTGGCATATCCTTGCGGTCGCCTGGTTTGAAGAACTGAGTCCAAGGGCGGACAACCAAGAAGCTGCCTGTGGTGCCTGTGATATTATCTACCGTCACATACTCATAGTGCTGAGGAGTGTCTGGGCGCATCTTCAACCAGAGTACGCGCTGTGCATTGCCCACCTTGATGTTTCGCAACACGATGTTGCGGTCTTTCACACTCTCGCTGCCCAAAGTCAGACAACCATGCACTCTACCATAGTTGCAGTTCTGGATGAGCACATTATAGACCGGTCCATTCTCTGGAGCCTTGTCAGCCCAGGTTCCCTTACCGCCCTTGATGGCAATGGCATCATCATTTACGCTCATGAAGCAGCCTTCCACTAATACGTCGTGGCATACGTCGATATCGATAGCATCACTACTTGGTGCACGCATACCACTGGTAGGGGCGAAGATGGTGCATCCCAAGAAGCGGACATGGTCGCAACGATAGATGTGGTTGGTCCAGAAAGGACTGTTCTGGATGTGGACATCCTGTATGGTTACATGGCTCGAATTGCTGATATATACGAGTCGTGGACGCTGTGCATCCTTGTTGGTACACTGGCGGTTCCAGGTACGACGTATCCAGAATTCCTCCCAGTAGTGATAGCCGTTACCATCGATGGTTCCGTTGCCTGCGATGGTAAAACCATCACACTTATCAGCATTGATGAAGGCAGAGAAATACTTGCAGGTTTCCCCCTCGATACGGGTTTCCAAGACCGGGAAGTTGGCAATGCGGTCACTACCTTTCAGTTTGCCACCCTCTTCGAGATAGAGATGGGTTTTCGGACGGAAGAATAGGGCACCGCTCTGATAGGTACCGGCAGGAACGACGATGACACCACCGCCATCCTTGGCAGCCTGGTCGATGATAGCCTGTATAGCCTGAGTCTGAATCAGGGTACTGTCGTTTTTGACACCATAATCGGTTATCACGTATTTCTTGCCAAGGGTATCTACATTCACCTTCTGCGCATTGGAGAACCAGGCATCCATCTTCGTACCGTCTGGCCAGAGTTCAGTCTGTGCCTTTTTCGCTTTCTTCAGTTTCTTGGCCGCATTGGTGCTTAATGGCGCAAAAGCCACCAAGCAAGCCATCAGCCAGATATATTTTCTCATAACTTTTTTACCTTTTTACTTTTTTACTTTTAAAAAAGCCTTTTTACCTTTTTACCTTTAAAAGCTTGTAATACTCTGCCGCACCGAGCAGAAGGCAACCTGTGCCGTAATCTTCGAAGTCTGGAACAGAAGTGAAGGTGACAGGCTGACCGGCAGCAGGATCCTTACCTGTGCCCTGGTTGTATCCAATGAAACCATCCTCGTGAACCGATGCAGCCAATGCCTTCCATGCTTTATCCATTGCTTTCTGATAGGTAGCTCTTGGCAGGATGCCTTGCTGCACACCCCATGCCATGCCATAAAGGAAGAGACCTGTACCAGTCATTTCAGGACCACCATAGTTGGCAGGACAAACGAGGCTCACGTTCCAATATCCATCCTCACGCTGGCACTTCAATATCGCCTTACTCATAGAGATAAAGTCTTTCTTCAGGTACTGGTAGTTCTTATCAGTCTTTGGCAAGGTCTGCATCACACGTACCAATGCAGCATATACCCAACCGTTTCCGCGGCTCCAGTAGCAATTGCTGCCATCTTTCTCCTTGTAAGGTGGCACATAGTCTTTGTCTCTCCACCAGAGTCCCTCTTTCTTATTGAAAAGACCACCAGCCAAGGTATCACGACTCCACTTGTAGGAGTTCATTGCATAGTCGAGATATTTCTTCTCGCCGGTCAACTTAGCATATTTGGCATAGACAGGCATAGCCATCTGTATCGCATCAATCCATGTCCAGTATGAAACGCGGTTGGTGCTCATCTGATGGTCGAGGTTCTCCTTTACCTTACTCAGATCCTTTTTGCCGCCAGTCTGGATATAGCGGTCGATATAGGTTTGCTGGCAGCATTGGTTGTCGGCATCGGTATCATTCACGCTGCCACGGGCTGTCCACTTGTGATAGTCTGCCCAGCGATCGGTATAGTCGAGGTATCGCTGCTGAGGGTCTATCTCGTAGAGTGCCATCAATCCTTCGTAATATACGGCACGGGTCCAGAGGTTGCTCGTGCGTACCTTCTTGACATAGGTGTCGAGGGTTGGGTCACTGTACTTCGCCATGAAGTAGTTGTTGGTGCGTTGTGATACTTCCAGGATTTCCTTCTTTAGAGATTCCTTGTCAGATGCAGCTTTCACTGTTGCAGCTTTCACGGCTGCATTCTGGGCAGACACAGAGGTCATGCCCATCAGAATGCAGAAGCTTGTCAGGATTAGTTTCTTCATTTGTACTCTTTGATTGATTATGTTCTTATTTTAAATTTGCTTATTTCTTATTGAATTTCCAAAACATGCGAAACGAAAATAATTAGAGTTGGTCTTTCAATTCCACGAGTTTTACCGAACTGTTGAGTCCGCTTGCTACAGGAGTCCATTTCTCGTAAGTGGTCTTCTTGTAGTCGATATCCACCACGTTGATTTCCTTCATCTTGCGCCATTTCACACCCTGTCGGTCGAGTTCTGCTATGCGGTTGGCAGGCAGGTTGGTTACCTCGATGCGGATAGTATTCTTGCCCTTGTTCAGTGCGTCTTTGCAGTTGAGGATATATGGTACCGCCCATGCGCAGCCCACATATTTATTATTGATATAGACGCGTGCACTTTCACGGACATCACCTAAGTCGATAGCCCACTGTTTCTGTGCATCATCCTTCGACAGTTTGAAGGTGGTTTCATAAACACCTGTTCCCATCATCACCTTAGCCTTTTCGCTGAGATTTTCCCAACTCTTCAAGCCCTTGAGGTTGAAGATCTCGCCCACCTTAGGAGCCTCCTCTGTGAATGACAGTTTCCAGCTATTGGCGGTCAGGTCGATGGTCTTGCTGTCCGAAGCCGCAAACTTCTCCTTTTCGCTTACCTTCACCTTGGAACCGAGTTTCCATTCGCTTACAGGTTTATCCGAGGTGATGAGAATGCGGCTCTCGCCACTCTTCAGGTTCACTTCGATGCCCTTATCGCCGATAGTGGCCTTGTGATATTTGCCCGTCATAGGGTTATACCAGATACCGTTCTTCTCGTTTACAGCCAGTGCTACGGTAGAAGTGATATCCTTGCCGGTGAGGTTGGCGATGAAGTAATGATGACCGATGCTGTTGTTGCGGCGGATCATCTTCAAGCCCAGGTTCTTTTTCATCAGTTCCGGTTCAGCAGCTTGTTCCATCGCCTTGATGTTGTCGCCCTTGATAATCTTGGCTCCTTGCGCCTTCAAGTCGGAGATATGCTGGATAACATCGCTTGGCATGATATTGTTGCCTGGGATGATGATGCCCTTGTAGCGGGTACCAGCAGCAGTTTCGATCATACCGTCTTTAAAGATACAGGTGCGCAGGTATTTGTCGCTGATGTAGTCACAGTCGAAACCAGCCTTGTCGATGTCGAGAATCACCTTGATAAATTCCGGTGCTTTCTTCGCCATGGAGTGAATGTCGAACTGCATCAACCAGTTCTTGGTATCCTTGCGCCACATATCTCTTACTGGCAGATAGACCAGAAAGTCGTTGTCAGGCTGTCCCCACTGCAGATAGGTCTGGCAGTTGGTGATGTACTTCATCAGTTCCGGTGCATCGCGCCAGATACTGTTGGTCGGACTCATATCCACCGATGCATAGAACTTCCATCCTGGCCATGGGTCGTTTTTAGGCGAGTAGGCTGTACCATGGAAGAACATATGGTTCACACCTGCGCAGAACATGAGGTCCATATCCGGTTTCATCTGACTCAGGGAAGTGCGGAAGTGCTCGGTGAGCCAGGTAAAGGTCTCGCTGGAGGTATATTTCTTGCCTGTGATATGGGCGGCAGATGGTGCATACTTGAGCATGCTGAGGTCGCTGAAATTAGGACGGGTCTTGCCCGGATCCTTGCGTAAGCCCTTGATGCCGAAATCAGTAAGACCGAATCCTTCTATCTCAGGGATATCTACGGCGGCATAACAGTCGATGAGGTTGGCTGGTGAACCATGTGCCTGATTGCGGGTGATGGCACCACGCTTGTTTGCCCACTTGGTCCACTGTTCGGTGAAGTTATGGAGCAGCATATCGCCTAATGTTTCACGGTAATCGCTTACCACCACGGCATCACCATCAAGGAATTCAGGGAACTTGTCCTGCAGTTTATATCCGTGCATCTTCTCAAATTCTGTCAGCAGGTTAGGAGTCCAGTTGGCTCCATATACCTCATAACTATCATTGAAGAAGGTATGTGGATAAGGAGTCTTGTTGGCAACGAAGGCACTATCGATATGTGCCAGATAATTAGCCACGGCAGTGGAGTCAAAGTGGTCGATGACGTATCCTTCTCCGCCCGGTGCAGCACGTTTAACTTTCTGTCGGGTGCGGCTTTCGTAGAGAGCGATGACACGCTTTTTCCGGTTCTGTCCCTCAACTGGATATGCCTTGATGAGTTTCAACTTGGCAAAGTCACGCTCTTTCTGAGGAACGTTGAATTCAATCTCCATCAATTTCTGTTTCACGTCAACGATCGTATCCACGAACACCGCCTTGCAGGCAGCTTCATTGATAGGAACCCAAGGACCACCAAAAGGCCAACCGGTACCAGTAGCCATGTCGGTTTCAATACCTACCTTCTTATTTTCTTCTTCTACGAATTTGAGCATCTCCATCCATTTCGGAGAGAGATACGGAATGTCATTCTTGTCATTTCCTTGCACACCATAGAGTGGCGTGATTTCTACGGCTCCAATGCCTGCCTTGGCATATTCGTCGAGGTTCCACTTTAGGTTCTCTTTATCTACAGCAGATCCCATCCACCACCATCTTACACCAGGTTTGGCTTCCTGAGTAGGGGTAGGGAGCGACAGTGCACCAGAATGCGACTGAGCCTGACTGCCGAGAGATGACAGCAGAGCCAATGCAAAGGAAAATCCGACAAATTGCGTTTTTAGTATCTTGTCCATATTGTTGTTGGTTTTTAAGTTTTCCTTATTGATTATTACTTCTTTGTTTATTTCTTCGGATGCAAAGATAGTGAAAAATACTCAATAACATCTGTCTTATGGTCCTTAAAAAAGTAAAATAGTACAAATATGTTAGGTGTTTTGCCAAAAAGTCAAGGAATCGCTAATAAAAAAGATGACCTCGCAAAACGTGAGGTCATCTTTTGCTTGTTATAGTCTTTTCTCTATCTTTTGTTTCAGTCTTTTCCTTATTCTTGTTTTTTTCTTTATGCTTTTTCCCAATCCAGCAATCCTTTTCCTTCATCATCCAGCTCAATTCCCAGTCCTATCACTTCTCGCTTGTCAGCCTTGAACGGCTCTATATATTGGTTCGAGATGATTTGCTTGATGGCAGCTTCCTTACCACCATTGTTCTTCAGCTTTAATTCTATTACATAGATATATCTCGAAGTTGTGGCGAGAATATCAATTCTACCTGTGGCGAGCATGTGCTCCACTTCAACCTTCAGTCCGATGGCATTGAGGATGGTGCTGATGATGAGGCGGTAGCGTTCTTCCATATCCATGGAGGCAAGCTTCTTGTTGCTATATGGCACATCGGCAATGAGAGCCTTCATTGATTTCATGGCTTCAGCCAACTGACCTGTTCCTAACTGGTAGTACAGATTGGCTTGCAATGACTGGCTATCGCCTTCCTCTCGCAAGGTTAAGGCTGGGAGTACCATCTCATAGAGAGCTTGCTTCACTTCCTCGTTAGGAAATCCCAAGACGTAGCCGAATTCATCGCTGTCCTTGATGGTGAGATAGCCCGACTGATATAGGAACAGGGCAGCTCCACCGCCTGTTACATCAGATTGCTCCAGTATATTTCGCAGGATGCGGCAATGGTCGAAATCGCCTAAGCGCAATTCGGCATTGTTTACAAACTTAGGGATGAGAGAGGTGGCGCCCGATGCAGCCCAGAAATTACTCAATCTGGATTGCTGTAGTGCATTGACCAGGCTATAAGGATTATAGATGTCCACCATGTTTTCTTCTGAGAAGTGGTATCCGTCGTAATAAGCCTTTAATCTATCATGGGTTTCCTGTACTGACCATTTGTTACGTGTTGCCATTTTTTCAATTTCTGGCATGAAATTCTCCAAAATTTCCTCTTCTGTAATACCGCAGATTGGGGTATATTCTGGTAAGAAACTGATGTTGGAAAGATTGTTGAGTACCGAGAACAATGAAATCTGGGTGAACTTGGTGATGCCCGTGATAAAGACAAGCTTTTCGTATTCATCAGCATTCTTAAGCACAGAGAACACGGTGCGATATACTTCCGTGC
>OLGI01000891.1_pt1 | contig 28747 bp, 19 predicted proteins | sample 1605221 | NCBI WGS metagenome assembly OLGI01 (sample SAMEA3888915, study PRJEB22519) | human gut metagenome | biome: human gut; feature: human-associated habitat; material: faeces | place: Denmark | collected 2010 | reverse complement strand
GTTGCTCAGGCACTTATAAATAATGTTAAACTATAGTGTTGCGGAATTAAGGTTAATATAAATTGTCTGATTTTTCCATATTATTCGCTATCTTTGCACATACAACCTTAAAATAATATTATTTTTACGCCTATGCACAACCTACGACTTAACGCTGCCACTGTTATGTGGTATCTTATTATGTGCTTGATGCTGGTTTCTTGTGGAGAGAAACCAGTAAGGATTTCCCTTGCCGAACGTAAGGCATTGGACAGCATAGTCTCCTCTTCGCACAATATAGACACTATCTCTATGATACAGAAGCGCATGGAGCGTGAGGGCAATATGCTGGGTAGCATCATTGCTTATAGAGAGATGGGAAAACTGATGCGCAACGAGAGCCGTTTCGACGATGCGCTGCGCATGCACAGCGAGGGACTGAAGCAGGCGGAGACACTGGGCGACACGCTTGAGGTGGTGCAGGCACTGAACAATATCGGCACCGATTATAGGCGAATGGGGGTGCTCGACATGGCGCAAGACTACCATTATCGCGCTTTCAATATCTGCAAGGAGAGCACCGACTCATCGTACACTGCTAAGAAAAACCGGGTGGTATCGCTCAACGGACTGGGCAACATTTACCTCACCTTCGGCAATTACGCACGTGCCGACAGTGCGCTGCGACTGGCTCTGGCAGGCGAACGCGAGCTGAACAGCGCCCTCGGACAAGCCATCAACTATGCCAACATAGGCTCCATATACCGCCACCGCGAACAGTTGGACTCGGCGTGGATGTACTACCGCCGCTCTATGGGACTCAACCTGCAGATAGGCAACACGCTCGGCGTGGCGCTGTGCCATATCTCCTTCGGTTCGCTGTACGAGAAGGAGCACGACTACGACAAGGCGATATCGGAGTATGATACGGCTTACCGGCAGTTGCAGTCGTCGAAAGACGAGTGGCACGCCATAGGTCCGCTCATCGCTCTGGCTGGCGTTTACACCACCAAGGGCAATGATGCCAAGGCGCTGGAGTATCTCGACAAGGCTCTGCATACGGCACGCGCAATCAAGTCGAACGAGCATCTGGCTGAGGTGTACACCTTATATTATAAGCTATACAAGCGCACGGGCAACTACAACGCGGCGCTGACGGCACACGAGAATGCTGCCGCCATGAAAGACAGCGTCATCGACATGGAGAAACTCAACCGCATACAGAACGCGGGTCTGCTCATAGAGCGCAACCATCAGGCTCGTGTCATGCACGAAGCCAACATGAACCTCAAGAGCGAGCGTGCGGCACGATACATCTACTCCGTATTATTCACCATCGTTGTGGTGATACTGATAAGCGCACTGGTGGTGTTCTTCTACGTGCAGCGCATTCACCGCCGCAACCACCTGGCTCTGAAACGCCTCGCAGAGATGCGCGAGAGCTTCTTCACCAATATCACCCACGAGTTCCGCACGCCGCTCACCGTGATTCTCGGCATGAGCCGCGACCTGCCCGGCAAGTCGCCCGACGAACTGAAGCAGAGCGTGCAAGCCATCGAACGCCAGGGCTACGGTCTGCTGCAACTCATCAACCAGCTGCTCGACATATCGAAGATAAAGTCGCAGATGGGCAACTTAGACTGGCGCAACGGCTACATAACCACCTACATATCCATGCTCGTGGACACCTATCGCGACTATGCACGCAGCAAGAACATCGACCTGCAGCTGTATTTCAAGCAACCCGTGACGATGGACTTCGTGCCCGACTATGTCAATAAGGTGTTCAACAACCTCATATCCAACGCCTTAAAGTTCACACCCGACTACGGCAAGATAAACATAGCTTTATGGCGCGAGGGCGACAGCTTCTTTGCGGATGTGACCGATACGGGCGAGGGAATGGACCAGGAGACTGCCGAAAACGCCTTCAAGTCATTTTATCAGGGTGAGACCGACTCGAAGAATTTGGGCACGGGCGTAGGTCTGGCTCTGGTGAAGCAGATAATCGACGCGGTGCATGGTGAGATCAGTGTAAAGAGCGAGGTGGGCAAGGGAACGACGTTCCACATCCAGATTCCGATAACCAACAAGAGCGACATCAAGCTCAATGAGCAGACGGTGGACAACGCCCCCGAACTGCCCACTGAGGAGAAGAAACTCGTGGACACCGAAGCCGATGACAACCAGTGCACGGTGCTCGTCATTGAGGACAACCGCGACATTGCGGCGTATATTGGCGATGTGCTGAACGACCGCTATGCCGTGGCTTACGCTACCAATGGTGAGGACGGACTGAAGAAGGCTATCGACATTGTGCCCGACCTCATAGTAACCGACCTGATGATGCCGGGCATGGACGGTCTGGAACTGTGCCGACGCATTCGCTCGAACGATGTGGTGAATCATATTCCTATCGTCATCGTAACGGCGAAGATTTCCGACCAGGAGCGCATCAAGGGCATAGAGGCTGGTGCCGACGCTTATCTGGCAAAGCCGTTCAACGTAGACGAGCTGCGCTCCATCGTGGAACGTCTGCTCGACCGCCAGCGCTCGCTGCGCAGCAAGTTTGGCGACAACGCTACCAATACCAAGGAGCCACAGCAGCAGGAGCCACAGCTGACGGATGTCGAACGCCGATTCCTCGCCAAGACGGTAGACCATATCTATCTGCTCATGGACAAGCAACAGCTCGACGTGAACACGCTCGCCGAAAAGCTGTGCATGAGTTCGCGACAGTTCCACCGCAAGATTGTTACGCTCACGGGCAGTTCGCCAGCCTCGTTCATACTGAAGATAAAGATGAAGCGCGCACGCCATCTGCTCGAAACCGACCCCAAACTGAGCGTCGACGAAATAGCCTTCCGCTGCGGCTTCGAACACACCTCCAGCTTCTACCACGCCTTCCGCAAGACGTATGGCGTAACGCCGAAGGAGATGCAGAGGGGTGTGGATGGGTAGAATAGCTACAAAGCCCCAGAAAGCCCCACCCCAAACAATATTTGCATTTTTAACCGCTCAAAACTGCTTGCTGAACGCACGACGAAATGTTTGGCTCGAAATTCTTGAGTTTTGAACGGCTGAAGATAATTTGCTTATTGTCAATGGATTATGATTTTTGAGGCGAAAAATCACAATGACGGACAACGTAAAAACGCTACATTTTTTTGAAAAAGGACTACATTTACCCTCCAACTGTAGTACTATTACCTTCCAAAACGAGTACAATTGCATCGCAAATGTACTCGTTTTGCATATCAAAGAAGCTACATTTGGGGTGGGAGAGGGTTGGAACACCGAAAAAAACAATGAAAAACGAGGGTAAGAATCTCTATAATCGATTTTTATTTTGTAACAGTTTTTTACTGCAAAGACGATATTTGCATGAAAAAAAGCTACAGAAAGCCCCACCCCCTGCCCCTCCCCCGTAGGGAGGGGAGTGGTATGATTTGTCTGCTCAAACTACACCATAACAACACCTCAACATCTCACCTTATTATTATTGCATATATTTTTAACAATAAAACCTATGTAAAGTCAAATTAAATACTTAATTTTGCAGAATAACTACAAATACGGGGATTAAATGATATTGAAAATTGAATTTGAAAACTTCTTCTCTATTAGAGATCAAGTAAGAATTGATTTCCGAGCAGCCAATATAAATACAATGTTGGCTCGTGAGTTAGGACATAATGTAATTGACTGGAATGGTGTTCCTGTCTTAAAGTCCGTTGGTCTGTTTGGCCCTAATGCTTCAGGCAAGTCCAATATTCTGAAGGCAATCAATTTCTGCTGTCGAATGATTCTGGACTCCCACCTTAATAATGAAGGTGCAGTATTCAACTATGAACCATTCAAATTTGATGGTTGGCAGGATAAATCAAGCAAATTCCTAATCGATTTTGTATGCGATAATGTGGAATATGAGTATTCATTTGAGCTTGCAAAGAATAAGATTATTTCAGAAAGTCTTTATCATTATCCAGTAGGCAGACGGGCAAAGGTATTTGTACGTAATGCCGATGGTAAGTATAGTTTCGGCACAGGAGTAATAAACAAACCAATGGATGTTGTATTGAACACCAGTGACAAGAACCTTTTTTTGAGTAGAGCAAGCTCAATGAACAGAGAAATCGCCCAAAAGCTGTACCGTTACTTTATGAATCAATTCCTGCTTGGTCTTGTTAACGTTAATGAGATGATGGTTCTTGACAGCTTCAACACATACAAAAAAGTTATTCTCAAGGCACTCGAAATATGTGATACAGATATAACCGACATTGAAGCACGTAAAGAACAGGTTCCTGCACCAGTTGCTATACCAGGTCAGGGAGAACTGACATTTCAGTTGATAGACGTACTCAAATTCAAAACTTTCCATCGTTATAAGAAGGATGTGATGTTCGACTTGGACTTGGAGGAATCCAATGGTACAAGAAAACTATTCCAGATACTAATACGACTTCTTGACGTTGTAAAGAACCGAAAAGGTATTATGATGGATGAGTTTGACATGGGACTGCACACCCGATTGGCAGATTTCATACTCGATTTGATTCACGCATCAGAAGGCAGTCAGCTCTTGTTCTCTTCTCACAATACCAATCTGATTGATGTAAAGAGATTGCGCAGAGACCAGATTGTCTTTGTCAACAAGACTGAAGACGGAGCTACAGAAGTGTACTCTCTGTACGACTTCAAAGATTTTCGTGAGAATATGGATGCCGAAAAGGGTTATATTCAAGGTCGCTTTGACGCTGTACCATATGTAGACTCTTCGGTAGATAGTATAAAACAATTATTGGAGGAATAGCCATGGCAAGCAAAAGAGAAAAAGCGCCAGATAAACGTATGCGTAAGATTGCCTTGGTAATCTGTGAAGGTGAAACAGAGGTCGGCTATCTCAATCTAATAAAGAAATGGTACAAATCACCCGTACGTATTGTATCGCATATCGAAGGTACAAGAATAACTCAGACTCTTATTGACAAGCATGCTCGAGAACTGAAAATTTCTCCATTTGACAAGGTGGATACGTTTCTAATGTATGACATGGATGTTCCTGCAATAAATGATAAGCTTATGGTATGTAAAGCTGAATTGCTGTTGAGTAACCCATGTTTTGAGATATGGTTACTTCTGCATGCAAAGGATCAGAAGAGTGCATTGAGTTCTGGTGCTGTACTTAAAGAATTAAAGAAAAGTGCACCAGTTTGGAACAACTATAACAAGGCTATCTATACTGACACACAAAAGGCATTTCTTAGAGATCATCTTGACGAAGCTATAAACAGAGCAAAGATACTGAAAGACTTTCAAAACCCATCAAGTCGAATTTTCAAGCTATTGGAAATTTTAAAGAATAAAGCATCACTTTCGTAAAACTATAGAATATCATAACCTCCTACACAAGCAGACAAATCATATTACTCCCCTCCCTACGGGGGAGGGGCAGGGGGTGGGGCTTTCTGTAGAAAATTTCCACACCCCTTCCACACTTTCCCCACATTTCCACAATGCCATAATTTTGCGGAATTTCTTCTTAAACATTGATAATCAGTATGTTATGTAAAGACTGCGATTTTTTGGCACAGCCGTTGCATTTTAATAAGCGAACGGCACAACACACTACAAGTTCTACACAGCGAGTGGAGCATACGAGAGGTTGAAGCCGGGATTCGATTTCGCATATTAATAATAACAATTTAAAATTCAACAATTATGAAGAAGTTAGTTTTCGCAGCAATCGCAATGATGGTAATGGTATCGGCAAGCAACTCATTTGCTACCAAGTCAGCAACATCTATGAAGGGCTACAACACTGAAGTGGCAGACACCACCGACACTACCAAGACTCAGCCCGTAGAGGACACAACAAAGACAGAGCCTGCTACACCTGCCAACGAAGAAGCTCTCGACCTGGCTCTCTACATCGCAAACGACACTGCTGAGGTAGACACAACCACTACCGACTCAACAAAGACTCCGGCTACTCCAGTCACTCCTGCTAAGCCAGAGACCGTTTAATAAACCAAGGTAAAAAGCTATTGTCTTAAGGATTGCAAATCGCTGCCACAGAAGCTGCACTAATGCCGCTGAGTGGTGGCGGTTTGGCGTTTTGCGAATTATTCTGTAACTTCGCACTCAATATAAACAACAACAATCACGTATGAACTACCGCACGTTACGTCTGAAGATAATCACCGGCTATGCCATTCTTGCCATTGTGCTCGTGCTCGCAGCGCAGATGGTGTACGACAGTACGCGCTCGCTGACGGCTCTCAATACTGCTTCGGAGCGACTCATGGAGCGACGCAACATCGTAGACAGTCTTGTATACAGCATGCTCGACGCTGCCAACGCCGAACGCTCGGTGATGATGGGCGACACACGGCAGTGGAACCGCTTCGCCTCGTCGATAGCTGAGTCGCAACACAAGGCTATGCAGCTGAAGAAGCTCGTGGCTGACTCGGTGAAGGCACTGCGCATGGACACGCTTGCCAACCTTATGGGTGCCAAGCGCGACAATGCCATGATGGTGCTCAACATTCTTGCCGACGCTTCGGGCGACGCCGTGTATGCACGCAAGGTGCACGACCTGCAGAGCGGACGCGACTCGGTGGTGATTCATCCCAACGAGATAACCAGTGCCAGCAACCGCGAGACGGTGTACAACATCGTGAGCACCCGACGCGGATTCTTCCGCCGACTGGGCGACGCCTTCCGTCGGCAGCGCTCGGACACCATAGCCACGACAATGCAAAGCGGACGCACCGACTCTACTGCCATGGCGCAGGGCATCAACATTGCCGACTCGGTGGCTGAGGCTCTCAGCGACATACGGCACGAGATAAAACGGGCAGACACGCGCCGACAGGACGCCATAGGCAACCGCACACGTTCGCTCAAGCTCGTAAGCATTCAGCTGGCATGGCGCACGGGGCAGATGCTTGAGGACATACAGGCCGACGAGCACAACGCCATGCAGCGTGCCATCAATGCCGACATGGCTGCACGCAAGGCTACGATGATGAAGATAGCGGCTCTGGCTCTGCTTGCCATTGGCGTTGCCATAGTGCTGATTGTGTACACGCTGCGCGACATACGCCGACAGCGCCGCGACCACGAGAGCATCATTGCAGCCAAGAACGAGACCGAACGAATCATGCAGCAGCGACAGCGACTGCTGCTCACCATAACGCACGATATAAAGGCCCCCGTGGCTTCCATATCGGGATTCATCGCTCTGCTCGGCGAGTGGGTGAGCCAGCCCAAGCCGGTGGCTTATCTCGACAGCATACGTTCGTCGGCTGAACATCTGCTGCAACTCGTGGGGGCGCTGCTCGACTATCATCAGCTTGAGAGCGGCAAGGCTACGACGCACGCCGTGAGCTTCAATCCGGCGCAACTCGTAAGCGACTGCGCCACACAGGCTCGACCCGTGGCAAGCGGCAAGAATCTGGAGGTGGTGTGCAGTCTGCGCACGGGTGTCGACCGCATGTGTATGGGCGATGCGTTCCGCATACGCCAGATTATGAACAATCTGATTGGCAACGCCGTGAAGTATACCGACCAAGGCTCCATCACCGTGTCGGCTGCACTCTGCGGCTCGCAACTCACAATGAGCGTGGCTGATACTGGCAGCGGAATGACCGAGAGCGAACAGCAGCGCATATTCAACGCCTTCACACGTCTGCCCGATGCGCAGGGCAAGGAGGGCGTAGGTCTGGGACTGTCCATAACGCGCGAGGCTGTGAACATGTTGGGCGGAACGATTCGTGTGGTTTCGCAAAAAGGCAAAGGCTCGAAGTTTACGGTGACGCTGCCCGTAGACATCGACAACACGCAATCGGAAGAAACAATAGGAAAGGCTGTGAGCGAGGCTTCTGCCGAAGTGAAGACTGCCGGAACTGCCACTGTGCCGTCAGCATCACGCACTATAAAGGTTGTCATAGTCGATGACGACCGCTTGCAATTGCAGCTGTTGGGCGAGATGATGGCTCGCATGGAGGATGTCGACCTCGACGTACACGTCACAGAGAGTGCCGACGAGGCGATTGGGATGATAGGCAGATTGCGTCCGCAGCTGTTGTTTACTGATATTGAGATGCCGCAGATGAGCGGTAGGGAGATGCTCCGACGCATCGACCGCAAGGGTATGAAGACGGTTGCCATGACGGCTCACGACCAGAGCATCTACTCCGAACTGCGTGCCGAGGGTTTCAGTGCCTGCCTCTTCAAGCCGTTTGACGTGCAGACGCTCGCCGCCACGCTGTGTCAGCTCACGGGCATCGCTCCGCATGTCAGTGCTCCGACTGCATCAACGCCAGTCACCCAAACCGACAACAGCATATTCGCCCCTCTTCTCGTCTTTGCCGAAGGCGACCCCGAATCGGAACAACAAATCATTGCCGACACCCGTCAGTCGATAGAAGAATATCTCGCCATGCTCAACAATCCCAACGACACTACAGCTGTAGCCAAGGCAGCTCATAAAGCCATGCCACTACTGAAAATGCTTATGCCTAATGATGTGGAGTGGCTGGTGGAGCTGACGCCAGAGCGGATACTGACGACGGAGGTAGAGAAGAGAGGGGAGTTGGTGGAGAGGTTTAGGAGGGTGTTGGAAGGGATAAAAAAAACGAAAAGCCCCACCCCCAGCCCCTCCCCCGTAGGGAGGGGAGTGGTATGATTTGTTAATGTAGGAGGGTATGGTACCGTTTCGTATAGATACTTCTTTCCATAATTCACACTTTTTCTGACGAATAATCAAGCAAAGCACACACTTTTTCTGACGAACGGCAAAGAAAAAGACTGACTTTTTGCACAAATTACACTACAACAACCTCTCAACACCGCAACATAATAAACAAAGGTTGCTCTTACAATTGTTGAACATTGTCAATATTGTCGTTTTAAAAAAACAACTGGCTTTATATTTTTAGTTTTAACGACAATACAGACAATGGTTGACAATTTTTTTTGTGCAATACAGACAATGGTCGACAATTTTTTGTGCAATGGAGTAATGATGCTTTTATTATTGTTGACTATTGTCGTTAAAATTACCAGACAAATCATACTACTCCCCTCCCTACGGGGGAGGGGCCGGGGGTGGGGCTTTGTGGGGCTTTTTTTGGCTTCTTACCCCAACTTATTATACAGCGTCTTTCTGTCTATTCCCAACATTCTTGCAGCCTTCGACTTATTGCCGCCACATTGCTGTAGGGCGTTGAGGATGCGCTGGCGCTCGGCATCGGCATCGTGGAGGGCGGTGATGGGTTCTTGACGTACAGGACCCATGGCGGCGGAGAGCTCGTCTTGTGTGATGAATGCGCCACGCGCCATGAGAACAGCACGCTTAACGACGTTGTTGAGCTCGCGCAGATTGCCGGGCCATGAGTAGGAAGCCAGTTTCTCGGCGGCACGTGCGTCGAAGCCCTCAACATGGCGCGAGAGCTCTTCGTTGGCAAGGTGTACGAAGAGGTCGGCGAAGAGATAGAGGTCGGTGCCACGCTCTGAGAGTTGAGGCATGTATATAGTGAACTCGCTAAGACGATGATACAGGTCCTCACGGAAACGTCCTTCGGCCACAGCCTGCTCCAGATTCTCGTTGGTTGCAGCCACAAGACGTATGTCAATGGGACGCTCCTCGGTTCCACCCAACGGACGTATGCGACGCTCCTGTAGTGCTCTCAACAGCTGTACTTGTACATCGTAGCTCAGATTGCCCACCTCATCAAGAAACAAAGTTCCACCATTGGCAGCCTCAAAGGCTCCACGCTTGTCAGTATCGGCTCCCGTGAAGGCTCCCTTCTTATGACCGAAGAACTCCGACGCTGCCACATCACGGGGTATGGCACCGCAGTCGAGAGCCACGAAAGGTTTGCCGGCACGCTGGCTCTGCTCGTGTATGCGACGCGCAACATACTCCTTGCCCGTGCCCGAGGCTCCGAGTATGAGCACCGACATAGGCGTTGGCGCGACAAGACTGACGTAGCTGTAGAGCTGGCGGGACGCGTCGCTTTTCCCCTCGATGTATCGAGGGGAGGGGTTGAGGGGTTGAGGGGTTGTTGTGGTGTGATTTGAGTTGTTGGGTTGTTTTGTCGTTTTGTTGTTGTTTGAGTTGTTTGGTTGAGGTGTTGAGGTGTTGTTATTTTGCAGCGCATCCTTAATCTTGCTCAGAAGGATGTCGGGCTGAATGGGTTTGGCGATATAATCGGCAGCGCCCGACTTCATAGCCAATACTGCGTTTTGCACTTCGGCATAGTTGGTCATGACGATGAAGGGGATTGGCATACTGTTCTTGTGCATCCATGCAAGCAGTTCCAGTCCGTCGCGGTCGGGCAGACGGAGGTCGCTGAGCACAAGATTGTAGGCAGGCTTCTCCTCGATAAGGCGCACGGCAGCGCCTATCGACGTGGCTTTGTCCACATCGAATCCCTTCTTCTTGAGCCATGTCTGCATCATTGTTCCGAAAGCAATGTCGTCCTCAACAATCAATATACGTGTCATAAACCTATATGTGTAAAGCTAATTAAATGTTTGTAGGTGCAAAATTACTGATTTTATAATTAAATGTGTAAATTTGTATTGTTAAACACCTAAAAATTAAAGATATAGGAGGAAACTAAATCTATGATACCACAAGAATACAGCAAGTTTATCCTGAAAGACGTGACGTTCGTGAATCTTATGATGCGTCGCATATACAACGTGCTCATCGTGGCCAATCCCTACGATGCCTTCATGCTTGAAGACGACGGACGTGTGGAAGAGAAGATATACAACGAGTATGTGGAGCTGGGACTGCGCTATCCGCCTACGTTCACACAGGTAAGCACATCGGAAGAAGCCTATCAAGTGCTTCGCACCATGAACATCGACCTCGTAATATGTATGCCTGGCAATGCCGACAACGACGCCTTCTCGGTGGCACGTGACATCAAGGCGGGATTTCCCAAGATTCACTGCGTGGTGCTGACGCCTTTCTCGCACGGCATCACGAAACGAATGGAGAACGAAGACCTGTCGATATTCGACTACGTGTTCTGCTGGCTCGGCAACACCAACCTCATACTGTCTATCATAAAGCTTATCGAGGACAAGATGAACCTCGACCACGATATTCAGGAGGGCAATGTGCAGATGTTGCTGCTTGTAGAGGACAGCATCCGATTCTACAGCTCCATACTTCCCAACCTATATAATTATATACTCGCACAAAGCAAACGATTTTCTACCGAAGCACTCAACCGACATGCTGCAACGCTACGTATGCGCGGACGTCCTAAGGTTGTGCTGGCGCGCAACTATGAGGAAGCGATGGCGCTATACAGCAAGTATTCAGACAACGTACTGGGCGTTATAAGCGACGTGCGATTCCCCATTGACGGCGTTAAGGACAGCGAGGCTGGACTCAAACTGCTGCGCAATATACACAAGGACAACCCTTATCTGCCGCTGATAGTGGAAAGTACGGAGAGTGCCAATCGCGAAAAGGCAGAGGCAGAGGGCTTCCGTTTTGTCGACAAGAACTCGAAGAAGATGTCGATCGACCTGCGTGCAATCATGGAGGAACACATGGGATTCGGCGACTTCATATTCCGCGACCCTAAGACCAAGGCTGAGATAATGCGCATACACTCGCTGAAGGAGCTGCAGGACAACATCTTCAAGATTCCAGACGACTCGATGCTCTATCATATCTCGCGCAATCACATGAGCCGTTGGCTGTCGGCACGCGCCATATTCCCGGTATCGGAGTATCTGAAGAAGATAACGTGGGACCGTCTGAAGGACATTACTGCTCACCGCGAAATCATCTTCGATGCCATAGTACAGTATCGCCACATGAAGAATCTGGGCGTAGTGGCTGTGTTCGACCGCATGAAATTTGACGCTTACTCGCACTTTGCACGAATAGGCGAGGGTTCGCTTGGAGGCAAGGGCCGTGGCTTGGCTTTCCTCGACAACATCATCAAGACACATCCCGACTTCAACACGTTTGCCGGAGCAACGGTGCAGATACCCAAGACCGTGGTGCTCTGTACCGACGTGTTCGACCAATTCATGGAGCAGAACAATCTGTATCAGATAGCGCTGAGCGACGCTTCGGACGACGAGATACTGCGCCACTTCCTGCACGCACAGTTGCCCGACTCGCTGATAGCCGACTTCTTCACCTTCTTCGAGGCGGTGAAGTGTCCTATAGCCATACGCTCAAGCTCGCTGCTCGAAGACGCCCACTATCAGCCCTTTGCAGGAATATACTCCACATACATGATACCCTATCTTGAGGACAAATATGCCATGCTCGAAATGCTGGCGTGTGCCATCAAGGGTGTGTACGCATCGGTCTACTACAAGGACTCGAAGGCGTATATGGCAGCCACAAGCAACGTGATAGACCAGGAGAAGATGGCGGTGATTCTGCAAGAGGTGGTGGGCAAGCAGTATGACGGACGCTACTATCCCAACATCTCGGGTGTGCTGCGCTCGCTCAACTACTATCCTATAGGCGACGAGCGTGCCGAGGACGGCATAGCATCGCTGGCGCTTGGACTGGGCAAATACATTGTGGACGGAGGTCAGACGCTGCGCGTGTCGCCCTATCATCCCAACCAGATATTGCAGACAAGCGAACTGGACACAGCACTGCGCGAGACGCAGACACGATTCTACGCCCTGGACACTCGCCACGTGGGCAACGACTTCAAGGTGGACGACGGATTCAACATACTCAACCTGAAGGTGAAGGAGGCTGAGCGCGACAACTCGCTCAACTACATAGCATCGACCTACGACCCCTACGACCAGGTGATACGCGACGGAATATACGACGGCGGGCGCAAGGTGATAACCTTCGCCTCGGTGTTGCAGCACGGCGTGTTCCCACTGCCGCAGCTGTTGCAGCTGTCGATGAAGTATGGAGCGGAGTCGATGCGACGACCCGTAGAAATAGAGTTTGCATGCAACATCAACCAAGACCGCACGGGAGCGCTGTATCTGCTACAGATACGACCCATTGTCGACTCCAAGCAAATGCTTGACGAAGACGTGGCGGCTGTGCCCGATGCCGACTGCATTCTGCGCTCGCACAACTCGCTGGGACACGGCGTGACGGAAGACGTTACGGATATAGTATATGTGAAAACCGACGACCGCTTCACGGCATCAGACAATCCGACGATAGCGCGCGAAATAGAAAAGATAAACAAAACGTATCTTGACAACGGCGCAAACTACGTGCTTGTAGGACCGGGACGCTGGGGTTCGAGCGACTCATGGCTCGGCATACCCGTGAAGTGGCCCCACATATCGGCAGCACGTGTAATTGTGGAGGTGACTCTGAAAAATTATCGTGTAGACCCGAGTCAAGGTACACACTTCTTCCAAAACCTCACGTCGTTTGGCGTGGGCTACTTCACCGTCGACGAGAACCGTGGCGACGGATTCTTCGGCAAGAGCGAGCTCGACGCCATGCCGTCGGTGATGGAGACCGAACATGTGCGCGTGGTGCGTTTCGCCCGCCCGCTGAAGATAATGATGGACGGCAAGCGTCAGGAAGGTGCCGTGCTGAGGCGTTAGCGTCCGAAGTACTTGTCGGCAAGATAAGCCGAAAGCGGCTCCTTATACATGTCGCCGATGGGCAGATATGTATCGGCATCCATCACGATGCGGTTCTTGGTCACTTCCTGCACATGGCGCATATTGACTATGTAAGAGCGGTGTATACGCAGGAAGTGGCTGGGCAACCGCTCTTCCATCTTCTTCATGCTGAACAGCATGATTATGGGGCGCTGACCCTCGATGTGCACCTTCAGATATTCGGACATTCCCTCAATGTAGCGTATGTCGGCAATGTTGACACGAACCACACGGTGCTCGGTCTTGAGGAATATCGACTCGTCGTCGGCAGGGGCAGCACTGTGAGCGGCAGGGCTTGCGTCTGTTGCTGACGGGGCTGGGCTGTTGGCGGTTGCGTTGTTGTCGGCTGACTCGGCAGCAGTAGGGTTTTCGAGTTCGAAGCGATGCTTCACACGCATGGCGGCACGCTTGAAGTCGTCGAGACCGAAAGGCTTGAGCAGATAGTCGACAGCATCGACCTTGAATCCGTCGACGGCATACTCCGAATAGGCTGTGGTGAACACTACGAGCGGAGGCGCTGCGAGCGAGCGCACGAAGTCCATGCCATTCATGTCGGGCATATTGATATCGACAAATATGGCGTCAATCCTTTCGTTGTTGATAATGTCGCGTGCCTCGATGGCACTCTGACATTCGGCTACCAAATCGAGAAACGGTATTTTCTTTACGTAAGCGGCGAGCTGCTGCAATGCCAGCGGCTCGTCGTCGATTACTAATGTTTTTATCATTGTGTGAGCGGAATTTCTAATTTCACTGTGTAAGTATCTTCTTCCTCTTTAATGTCGAGGGTGTAATCGTTGGGGAAGAGCAGGTCGAGTCGGCGGCGCACATTGCTGAGGCCTACGCCACCCTTCATGTTTTCGTCATGTTTTATTTCGGGACGGCTGTTGCGGCAACTGAACAGCAGGCGGTCGGCATGAGGCTGCAGGCTGATTTCGACGAACGACTTGGTGCGATAGCTGATGCCGTGCTTGAAGGCATTCTCAACGAAGATGACGAGCAGAAGCGGTGGCAGCATGCTGTCGGGCAATACGTCGGGCGCATCAAGACTGATGCTCACATTGCCCGTATTATAGCGCATGGACATAAGCTGAACGTAGTTGCGTAGAAACTGCACCTCGCGCGAGAGTGGTGTGAGCTTGTTGTTTCCCTCGTACAGCACGTAGCGCATCAGTTTCGACAGTTCCACAATCGATGCCTTGGCACGCTCGGGGTCGATGTCGACAAGGGCGTGGATGTTGTTGAGGGTGTTCATGAAGAAGTGGGGGTTGACCTGATACTTCAGGTATTGCAGCTGACGTTCCAGGGCGTGCTTCTCAATCTGCGTTAGCGCCTCGGTGGCTTCCTGCGATCGGAAGTAGAGCTTCACGCCGAGGTTCATGCCCATGAGCAGCAGTCCGCCGAACACAGCCACCATCTCGCCCGGACCGAACAGTGGCATCGGACTGAACAGACGCATCTCAGGCTTGCGTCGCTCGGGGTCGTTGGAGTAGGGGCGGTCGTATTCGCATTCGGGGCATTCCTTGTCAGTGTTGCATTGTTTGCATTCGGTGGGGGGAAGAGACTTGGGATGACGCATGCGATGATCGGGGCGCATGACGTATAGTGTGCACATCGTTATGGCAAGCAGAGACATTGCCAACGCTGTGTAGAGCCATGTGCGTCGCTTGATAATCAGTATGGGCGCAAGCAGAAAATTGTGTATAGAGAACAGCACGACCCACACGGTGTTGAACTTCCATGCGTTGAGAATCTCCTCCCACGAGAAATCAATATGCGGATTGGTCGACATACGCATGTACATGCTCATCACCGGCGAAAGGTACAATACTATCCACAACAAGGTGTATATGATATGTTCCTTGCGATAGTTCATCTTGGTTGTTTTTAGCAGCGCAAAAGTATACATATTATATATGAGTTAGAAATTTATTCAACGAATGCATTTGTTTAGTCAGCATATAGCTAAATGACAAACGCCCTGTAAGTGCAAAAGCTTTGAATCATGATGCTTTTGCCCTTACAGGGCGTTAGGCTTGCAAATTATATATACCTTATATTATAAGGGCTTGATTAGATCTGGCCTACGCTGTGCAGATATTCGGCAATCTGAACAGCATTGAGGGCTGCACCCTTGCGAATCTGGTCGCCTGAGAGCCAGAATGTGAGACCGCAGTCGTCGGCGAGGTCCTTGCGTATACGTCCAACGTATACGTCGTCCTTGCCGGCTGTCTCAAGTGGCATAGGATAAACGAGGTTGGCGGGATCGTCCTTCAGTGTACAGCCAGGAGCGGCAGCGATGGCTTTCTGAGCGTCCTCAACGCTGATGGGGCTTTCGGTCTCAATCCATACCGACTCAGAGTGTGAGCGCAATGAGCTTACGCGTACGCACATGGCAGAGCAGCGCACGTCGCTGTGCATAATCTTGCGTGTCTCGTTGAACATCTTCATCTCCTCCTTGGTGTAGCCGTTGTCGGTGAACACGTCAATCTGAGGAATCACGTTGTATGCCAACTGATGGGGGAACTTGCTAACAGTGACAGGCTCGTTGTTGACGAGCTCCTTGTACTCCTGCTGCAACTCAGCCATAGCGGCTGCACCGGCACCGCTTGCGCTCTGGTAGCTGGCGATGTGGATGCGCTTGATGTGGCTCAGAGCCTCAAGCGGCTTGAGCACTACCACCATCATGATAGTTGTACAGTTAGGGTTGGCAATGATGTTGCGTGGACGGTTGAGGGCATCCTCGGCGTTGCACTCGGGTACTACCAAAGGCACATCGTCGCACATGCGGAATGCCGACGAGTTGTCGATCATGACTGCACCGTGCTTGGTGATGGTCTCGGCAAATTCCTTAGATGTGCCACCGCCAGCCGATGTGAAGGCTACGTCGATGTCCTTGAAGTCGTCGTTGTGCTGAAGGAGCTTCACTTCATACTCCTTGCCCTTAAATGTGTATTTCTTTCCGGCAGAACGCTCTGAGCCGAACAGCACAAGGTTGTCAATGGGAAAATCTCTCTCTGCGAGTATGCGGAGGAACTCCTGTCCTACAGCTCCGCTCGCTCCAACAATTGCTACATTCATGTCTTGTATGTTTATTTGTTTGTTAACTAATTCCTGAAATTGGTTGCAAAGTTACAACTTTTATTATTAATAAGTTACAATTGTGAGTGAATTATAATGCAAAATTGCGTGATTTTGTCATTCCTGACGCTTTGGGGCGATACTTTGTGTTTCGTATGGCTTGTCATTTGCCCTAAACGTCTATTGTTCAATACGTCAGATTTTATTTTTATAAAACGTTACATATTTCTATAAAAGGAAAAAACAGATATAAAAACAGAAATCTATAATGTTCTTTTTTACGCAAAAATGACTATCTTTGCAGTTGAAAAGGAACTTGAAATAGAATAACGCGTATAAGGGAGGAACATATATGAATATCAATAGCAATTCGGAACAAAAGGTTGACCTTGACTATATTCTCGACAAAGGTGTGGCAGACTATTCGGATGGTGACATCGTGATATTCGAGCGAATAGGAGACAAGTCGCTGAACGGCTCAGTAAAACTCGACATGATTATGTTGGCTTACTGTGTCAAGGGACGTATGCAGGTAGACGTCAACGGCAAGACATACACTGCCAAGGCTGGCGAGGTGATGATAGGACTGCCCAACAACGTGTACAGCAACTATATGATTTCGCCCGACTTCGAGTCGAAGATATTAGGCCTGTCGTATGCTGCTGCCGAGCGTAACATGCGCATCAACCGCGACGTGCTCGACCTTATAGGATATGTTGCCACCAATCCCGTTATAAGCCTTGATGACGAACGTCAGGCTCTTATCACGAAGTATTACTCTATAATAGTGCATAAGATAAAGTCGCCGCACGGCTATTTCCACAAGGAGATAATGCACAGCCTGTTCCAGTGTGCCATATACGAGCTGTTTGCCATCATTGCCCCATATGTGCAATACTCGCACGACGGCGGCGAGACGAAACAGGCGAATCTGCTGTTTCGCAAGTTTGCCGACCTGCTGTCTGCCAATGAGGGTAAGGTGCGCTCGGTGAAGCGTTATGCCGACGAACTGTGCATAACGCCTAAGTATCTGTCGTTCGTGTCGAAGACGGTGACGGGCAAGACGGCGCTTGAATGGATTCATCAGTCGACGGTGAAGAACATTGAGCGCTATCTGAGCCACTCGAATATGTCGATAAAGGAGATTGCCGATATTCTGGAATTTCCCAACCTCTCGTTCTTCGGAAAATTCACAAAGAGTCATCTCGGAGTGTCGCCTACAGAATACCGTAGGCAGCAGAGCATGAAGAATAAGAATTTGTAGAGAATTGAGAGTTGAAAGTTGAGAATTGAGAGTTATGATATGTTATATGTATTATATATAACATTGTAATTACGATGTTTTACAAAGGTAATCATAACTCTCAACTCTCAATTCTCAACTCTCAACTTATTGAAAGCCCCATTTCCTTCGCCTTCTCTACGAGCAGTTGCATAAGCGGTTCGCGCTCGTTGGGCACCCTATTGTCGAGCACAGCATCCTTAAGATATTGTTTAAGGAGTCCCACTTCGCGGCAGGGCTGCATATTGAACATCTGCATTATTTCGTTGCCGTCGATAACGGGCTGCAGCAATCGCTTGTAGTCGCGCTCCTTCAGGTCGGCAAGCTTCACACGTACCATACGGAAGTTTTCGGCAAACTGCTTCTTGCGCACTTCATTCTTCGACGTGATGTCAGCCTCGCAGAGCGTCATGAGGTCGTCGATGTCGTCGCCGGCATCGTTCATCAGTCGGCGTACTGCCGAATCAGTCACCTCATCATCGGCAATTGCGATGGGGCGCATGTGCAGGTCGACAAGCTTTTCAACGTATTTCATCTTAGCGTCCATAGGCAGCTTCATACGACGGAAGATGCCCGGAATCATCTTTGCACCAAGATAGTTGTGATTGTGGAATGTCCAACCGATGGCAGGTTCCCAACGCTTCGACTTAGGTTTGCCGATGTCATGGAACAGTGCAGCCCAACGCAGCCAAAGGTTGTCGCTATGCTTAGCCACGTTGTCGACAACCTCAAGCGTATGGTAGAAGTTGTTCTTGTGGGCGCGGCCGTTGCGGGTCTCCACTACGTCGAGAGCCGAGAGTTCGGGAATGATGAGCTGCAGGAGTCCGCAGCGCTGCAACTCCACGAAGCCACGGCTGGGCTGCGGCGTGCGCATAATCTTGTTGAGCTCGTCGGCAATGCGCTCGCCGCTTACAATCTTAATACGTTCGGCGTTGCGTCCGAGAGCCTCGAAGGTCTCGTCGTCGATGTAGAAGCGCAGCTGGGCTGAGAATCGCACGCAGCGCATCATGCGCAACGGGTCGTCGGAGAAGGTGATGTCGGGATCGAGCGGAGTGCGAATTATGCCGTCTTCAAGGTCGTAAATGCCGTCAAAGGGGTCGACCAGTTCGCCGAAGCGGTCGTGGTTGAGGCATACAGCCATGGCATTGATGGTGAAGTCGCGGCGGTTCTGGTCGTCTTCCAGAGTGCCGTCTTCGACTATAGGCTTGCGCGACGAGCGGTCGTAGCTCTCGCGACGAGCACCAACAAACTCCACTTCGGTGTCGTGATACTTCACCTGCGCTGTGCCGAAGTTGCGATATACGGCAAGATGGGCGCGCCATCTGCCCGTCTTCGGGTTCTTGCCTAATTTGTGTTGCAGTGCTGTAGCCACCTCGATGCCGCTACCCACAACCACCACGTCGATGTCGTTGGTGGGGCGTTCGAGGAAGATGTCACGCACATATCCGCCTACGAGATAGCACTCGACTCCAAGTTCGTCTGCCACCTCGCCTATGCGGTGAAAAATATTCTTGTCAAGGATTTGTGCCAGTTCGGCATCAGTGTATAATTTCATTCTCTTGTTTGGTTTCGTATTGCAAAATTACACATTTTTACCCGAAATTTATCCCTAACCACCTATAATTGTATTATTATGTACATAATTAGGATATACGATACTTAATAATTCGAAAATTATGTCTAATTTTGCAATAACATTTTTTTTTAACAAACAAACAAATCAATGAAAGCCAACAAAATGACTCTCGTGATGGCTATCCTCGCCATCATGTTCATTGCCCCGGCCAAGGCCAAAGCACAGGTAAACGCACAGCTGTTTTATGATTTCGGCACTGACCGCAAGTTCGCAACCCTCACACTTGAGATGTTCAAGCAGGACAAGTGGGGTAACACCTACTTCTTCATCGACCACGACTTCAACTACGACCAGCACGTTGCAGGTCCGAACTTGGCTCCTGGTGGCACTTACTTGGAGATTGCACGCTGCCTTAACTTCTGGCAGAACTCTGCTATCAAGAACCTCTCACTGCAGGTAGAGTACAACGGTGGTATTACCAAATCTTATCCTATCAACAACGCATGGCTCGTAGGTGTTGACTACTTCCTGCACAGCAAGGACTTCAAGAACACACTCAACCTCAAGGCTCTCTACAAGAACATCAAGAAGAAGGACTCTGACGTGCCTATGCAGTTTACAGCAGTATGGGCTATGAACGACCTCTTTGGTGTGAAGGGATTGAAGTTTGACGGATTTGCCGACTTCTGGTGGGAAGACCACGCTGTTGACTTCCGCGAGGACGGTTCATGCGACATGAAGTCGACCGTGTTCATCACCGAGCCACAGCTCTGGTATAACGTTGGTCAGCACTTCGGCGTAGACAACCTCAGCCTCGGTACAGAGATTGAGCTGTCTAACAACTTCGGATCTACTGGCGGTTTCAAGTGCCGTCCTTGCCTTGGCGTAAAGTGGGACTTCTAAGCCTAAAAAGTAAAAAGGTAAAGAAGTAAAAAAGTAAAAAGGTAAAAAAGTAAAAGAGTAAAAAGGTTTTTAAAAACAATAAGACTATGCTTTCAAAACTCTTTGGCTTCGACCCCAAGAAGCACAACATCCGCACTGAGATTATGGCTGGTGTGACCACATTCCTCACCATGGCATACATTCTCGCTGTCAACCCGAGCATCTTCTCCAACCTTGCATCGCAGGGTATGGACACCAATGCCGTGTTCACATCAACAGCCTTGGCTGCTATCGTCGGTACACTCGTAATGTCGATCTACGCCAAGAAGCCTTTCGGACTTGCCCCGGGGATGGGACTGAACGCCTTCTTCGTGTTTACTGTATGTCTCACCATGGGCTACTCATGGCAGTTTGCGCTGACCGCCATCCTCATTGAGGGATTCCTCTTTGTGCTGATGACCGTAACGAAGATACGTACACTCATCGTAGACGCCATTCCGGCTACGCTCAAGCGTGCCATCGGTGCTGGTATCGGATTGTTCATCGCCTTCATCGGACTCAAGAACGCCGGCATCATCGTTGAGAACTCAGCCACATTCGTGACCATCGGCAAACTGACAGGCGGCTCTGCACTACTCGGTGTTATCGGTATAATCCTCACCTCGGTGCTCGTAATCAAGAAGGTGCCGGGCTCGCTGCTTATCGGTATTCTTGGCACAGCGCTCATCGGTATTCCTATGGGCATCACCAACTTCAACGGCATCATTGACACTCCGCCGTCGATTGCGCCTATATTCTGTAAGTTCGAATTCCACCATATTTTTACTATCGATATGCTTATCGTGGTGTTCACATTCCTCTTCATCGACATGTTCGACACCATGGGTACGCTCGTAGGCGTATGCACCAAGGCGGGAATGATGCAGAAGGACGGTCGCATTCCGGGACTGAACAAGGCTTTTATGGCTGATGCCATTGCCACTATGACCGGTGCTTGCCTCGGTGCCAGCACCACTACAACATACGTAGAGAGTGCATCGGGCGTTGCTCAGGGCGGTCGTACCGGATTGACAGCCTTCGCTACAGCCATGTGCTTTGTCATAGCGCTGTTCTTCGCTCCGATATTCCTCTCTATTCCGGCTGCAGCCACAACACCGGTTCTTGTAATCGTGGGTCTGTTCATGCTGTCGCCAATCAAGGATATCGATCTCGACAACTTTGCTGAGTCTATCCCGGCATTCATCACCATCATCATGATGCCTCTGACATATAGCATCTCTGACGGTATCCTCTGCGGTGTTATCTCTTATGTTGCCATCAACGTAATCTGCGGCAACTTCAAGAAACTCAACATTACGCTGTATATATTGGCAGTGCTATTTGTGATGAAGTACATGTTTATCTAATAAAAATTGAGAGTTGAAAGTTGAGAGTTATGATTACCTTTGTAAAATATCGTAATCAAAATGGTATGTATATAAACATTATATATGGCATATCATAACTCTCAACTCTCAACATTCAAGTCTCAATTCTCAACTATAAGATTCTCAACTTTCAACTCTCAATTTTTAATTAATTGAGCAATTGCTCAATATCTGCAACCATCGGCGCAGCCAAAGCTCGCTTGCTGGCGGGCACTGCTTGCGGTGTGAACTTCTTCACCATATTGTTCAGTTTCTGCAACTTTGCCTTCTGTCCGGTGCGTGTGTATTCCTTGCGCAGCTGAACAATCTTCTCGCAAATCTGCAGACCCTCTATCAGACGCTCGAAACGGATGCTTGAGCGCGGACCCGGATAGATGCAATAGGTGTCGCCGGCAGCCCATGAGCGGAAACGAGAGTCGCGCAGCGGGTCGCGTGTCCAGCTGTTGTACGACCAACGCAGGTAGCCGTCGTAGTCGCCGCCCAATGCGTGCACAGCCATCCAGGCAGCTTCGGCAGGAGGCGAGAAGGTGAAGGTGTTGGGGAATCCCTCAGTGCAGCAAGTGTAGTAGGTGCTTATCTTGCCCTCGGCGCGACGACGGGCGAGCACATCCTGCGGGAAATCGTGACCGTAAGCTATACAATAATAATACAGGTCGCGCTCAATCTCCTCGTGATAGATGCCGGCGAGCGAGATTTTGTAGTCCTTGTCGGCATCCTTTATCACCTTTATCGCAGCCTGCATGTCCTTCATCGGGCGCTCGTCCATGGCTATGCAAGTCTTGTCAAACCATCCCTTCTGGCGCAGATGCTTGGCAAAGTCGCGCAGGAACGTGCCCCAGTATTCGGTGTAGGCAGCCTCGCCGGGCTTAGCCTTAACAAACTGTATGCGATTGGTAGCCTCGTCGTAGTAGTCGAAGCGCAAGTCCCACGGAATCATTGTGTAGCAGGCGATGAGCCGGTTGATGCCGACGTCGTTCATCATGAAGTCGACATATCGGTCGAAGACGGCATAATCGAACGTCCACGAGCCGTCGATGTGCTTGATGCGGGTCACCATCGAGTCGTAATGGTCTTCGGTCTGTCCGTTCCACGGCTTGTGCATGATGCTCGTGGTGATGCTGTACTGTCCGGCATCGGCAAGCATCTTCATGATGGGGCGCATTGCATCGAAGTGTTCCTTGCTCCACAGCGGCACCTTATAATATCGGGCTACAGAGTAGGGGTTCTGCCAGAGGTCGAGGTTGGTAGTCCACTGCTGCGGTGAGGGCAGCGTGCGGTTGATGACCTGTAGCTTGAGTTGCAACGTCTGCGGCTTCATGTTCTTGCCGCTCACGGTAATCTGACCCGTGTAATTGCCGGGAGTTGCGTTCTGTGGCACCCACACATTAGCCCAAATAGGCTGCGTGGTGTTGCGGCGCACGGGCAATGTCTTGTTGATGTCGAGCACATCAGCCACTACCGATGAGTCCCAGTCGGCAGGATTGCGATAGCCGCATCCGCTGCCGTCCTTGTTGAGTTCGTCGGTCATGACGTAGCGCACGAAGTTGGTGCGTATGGCTGATGCCGGGATGACAGCCTTGCCCGAACGCAGGTCGGTGACGGCAATCTGCACGTCGTCGAGATTGACATTGGTCCAAAGCACAGCCTGGGCGTTGACACGTTCGCCGCGCCATGCCTTTAGGCTGACTGCCTTCTGCGTCTTCACCTTCGGAATGTCGAGGCGGCGGTAGCGTGTGTCGATTGATGCCCAGCTCAATTGTGTGGGCTGAGCGAGCTTAGCCCATGCAGCATCGGAGTCGTGCGGCTTGGTGTCGGTCAGTTCTTCGTAATGGCCGAGTGGGAAGATGTCGGCTGGCTGACTGCTCTGTGCGTTGGCAGTGAGCGCTGTCATGGCAACGGCGCACAATGCAACCGAAAGTCTGTTTTTCTTCATTATTGATTGGTTTTAGTGATTGGTATTACAAAGTTAGCCTTTTCTGATGATATTTCGATGGTTTTAAATCTAAAATACCAAATTAAGACTATTGCAAGAATGACGATAGTTTTGTAATTTTGCGGAATTAACGCTTTAAGAAAACAGAAATACTGATATGGATAATAACAAAGAGATGGCTCAGCATAGCTGTGCTGAGTCGCAGAACTTCTGGTTGTGGCTCGGAGCACTCGTCATCGGTACGGTGCTCGGAATGCTTGGTGTGGGATGGATTGACAGTGCCACCAACTTCGTGGCTACCATTTACACCCGCCTTTTTCAGTTTGTGGCTATACCTACTATAGCCCTTGCCGTCACCACTACGCTCGCCCGATTCGGCACGCAGAAAGATACAGGACGCATATTCCGCCACACGCTGACCTACACGCTGCTCACTACGGTGGCTGCAGCTGCCGTGGGCATGCTGCTGTACCGGATTATCTCGCCCGACAATCTGCCGCTTGAGGCTATTCAGGGCGACACGGGCATTGACTCGGTGAAGCAGGAACTTGGCGACGCCTCATACATGGACTACATCATCGGCATTGTGCCCGACAATGTGCTGCGCCCGCTGGTTGAGGGCAATGTGCTCTCGCTGCTGCTTATAGCTGTGGCTGTGGGCATCGCTCTGGCACGTATGCCCGAGACTGACAGCAAGCGCACGCTGATGAACGGTCTATATGGATTGCAGAACCTTGTGTCTACACTCATCCACTGGCTCATCGACATTCTGCCTATAGGCATCGTGGCGTTTGCAGCACAGCTGTCGGCTGAGGTTACTGCAGGCACCGTAGTAACGTCGATAGGCAAGTATGTGGCTGTGATATTGGGTGGCAATCTGTTGCAGTTCTGCGTGGTGTTGCCGCTGTTCCTCATGGCTCGCGGACTGAACCCTATACGCGTGGCTCGTGCCATGACTCCTGCTGTACTTATGGCATTGTTCACCAAGAGTTCGGCGGCTACGCTGCCCGTCACCATTCAGAGCGCCGAGGAGCGTCTGGGTGTGGACAGTCGTGTGGCACGCTTCGTACTGCCCATCTGCACTACTATAAATATGAACGGATGTGCAGCGTTCATATTCGTCACATCGCTGTTCGTAATGCAGAATGGCGGGGTCGAGATTACATGGGGCACAATGATTATGTGGCTCTTCATATCGGTGATAGCAGCCATCGGCAACGCCGGAGTGCCTATGGGATGCTACTTCCTTACACTCTCGTTGATGTCGGGCGTTGGCGCACCGATAGCCATTATGGGCATCATCCTGCCCGTATTCACCGTGCTCGACATGATTGAGACAGCCGAGAATGTGTGGTCGGACTCGTGTGTTGCGGCTATGACCGACCGAGATGTCCGAAACGCCAGCCCACGCCAAGCATAAGGTGCTTGGGTCGGTGGAAGTCGTTGAGGCAATAGCCTATGTGCAGCAGGAAGCGGTGCGTAAGGTTCAGCTTCAGCGCTAACAGTTCGTATATGCCGTGGAAGTCGTCGGTGGCGTTGACGAAGTTGCTGCCTATGCCGAAGTTGATGGCAAAATAAGGCATGCAGAACTCTACACGTGCCGACGCTCCGAGCGCCATCTGGCGCCACACCGACTCTGGTGCTACACCAGCAAGGTCGACGTTGGCGCCACGGTCGTAGGTGCCGTCGAGCGATAAGCCTGCCTTCAGCCAGTGGTTGAAGCGGTACATCGGATTGAAGTTGAATCCTGCCACGGCATACGTTCCGGGTAAGATGTAAGCTTCGCCATCGCTCGTATAGTAGCCACGCTGATGCCATGCGCCATATAATATAAGGTCGTAGGTGATGTCGTGGCTCACGGCTGGCATGGCTTCGTGACGATAGAGTAGGCGAGGCGAGGGGCGGTTGATGTAATAGGCGGCACCGATGCGCAGAGCGGCTGTGTTGAGGCCAAGGTTAGGAAACTGCGTGTTGCCGTTGGAGTAGTGAGTCACGTTGAGTCCGAAGTTGAGGTCGACATGGCGCGAGGCTATCCAGCGCAGATACAGGTCGAACCCGATATATGCCGTGACGCGCGAACCTATCAGTTTGTTGTCGGGATTGTCAATCTCGTCGTACGGTTTCCATCCGAAGGTAAGTCCGAGATTCCACTCGTAGTTGAGCGCCAGTCGATTGCTCAGACTGGCTATGCGTGCGCCTTGCAACAGAAATACCGACACAGGATTGCCCAACTGCGGATTGAACTCGTTCCATCCGATGCCAATGCCTTGGTAAGTGTCGCGGTAGATGCGTGCCTGCTCGCTGCCCTCGGGAGCCGAGAAGGCATACTTAAGGTAATAGCCCATATCGTGGTTCATGGTGCGCACTTCGGGATTCTTGCCACGCAGAAAGTCGTTGGTATGCAGTATGGCGCCTGGACGATAGTCGAACATTAATTGATGTACGAAGTGGCGGGTGGCTGACGAGTCGGAAGACTCAGGCTCGGTTTGTGCCGACATGGGCAGGGCTAAAAGCGCAAGCAAAGCCCATAATATATAATAAGGTGTTGTTTTCATTTCACGATACTTTATTTCTGTACTCACGTGAATATCTTTCTCACGTGAGTAATATAATTGCAAAAGTAAGTATTTTATATCGTTTTGCAAAAAATGTCATATAAATTTTTCCTTTTTTCGCTTCTGTGCCATATTGACAGGCTTTTGACCCCGTGAAATGTCAGTACGAACTTAGCATTCTGAGTTTTGGCACACCATTTGTATATTATACGGCGAACGCAGTCGTAGTGCTGCTGTTCAGCATACAAATATTAATCACGAAATAAAAATAAAAAAAGATACATTATGGGAAAGATTATTGGAATCGACTTAGGTACTACAAACTCATGTGTTGCCGTTTTTGAGGGCAACGAACCTGTAGTAATCGCCAACAGCGAAGGCAAGCGCACAACTCCTTCAATCGTTGGATTCGTAAAGGACGGTGAGCGTAAGGTAGGCGACCCTGCAAAGCGTCAGGCTATCACAAACCCGAAGAACACCGTATATTCTATCAAGCGCTTCATGGGTGAGACCTATGAGCAGTGCGCTAAGGAGGTTACGCGCGTTCCGTTCAGCGTAGTTAACGAAGGTGGCTACCCACGCGTTGACATCGACGGCCGCAAGTATACTCCGCAGGAAATCTCAGCTATGGTGCTTCAGAAGATGAAGAAGACCGCTGAGGACTATCTCGGTCAGGAGGTAACTGACGCAGTTATCACTGTTCCTGCTTACTTCTCTGACTCACAGCGTCAGGCTACTAAGGAGGCAGGTCAGATTGCTGGTCTTAACGTTCGCCGTATCGTGAACGAGCCTACTGCCGCAGCTCTTGCTTACGGTGTAGACAAGGCCAACAAGGACATGAAGATTGCCGTATTCGACCTCGGTGGCGGTACATTCGATATCTCAATCCTCGAGTTCGGTGGTGGTGTGTTTGAGGTACTTTCTACCAACGGTGACACTCACCTCGGTGGCGACGACTTCGACCAGGTAATCATCGACTGGCTCGTACAGGGCTTCAAGGTCGACGAGGGCATCGACCTCTCTAAGGATCCGATGGCTATGCAGCGCTTGAAGGAGGCTGCCGAGAAGGCTAAGATCGAGTTGTCAAGCACAACTTCTACAGAAATCAACCTTCCGTATATCTCAGCCGAGGGTGGTGTGCCAAAGCACTTGGTTAAGACTCTGACTCGTTCACAGTTCGAGCAGTTGGCTCACAACCTCATCCAGGCTTGCCTCGTACCTTGCCAGAACGCTATCCGCGACGCAAAGCTCCAGACTTCAGATATCGACGAGGTTATCCTCGTAGGTGGTTCAAGCCGTATACCTGCTGTTCAGACTCTCGTTAAGAACTACTTCGGCAAGGAGCCTTCAAAGGGTGTTAACCCTGATGAGGTGGTAGCCGTAGGTGCTTCTATCCAGGGCGCTATCCTCAACAAGGAGAGCGGCGTAGGCGACATCGTATTGCTCGACGTTACTCCGCTTACTCTTGGTATCGAGACAATGGGTGGCGTAATGACAAAGCTTATCGATGCTAACACAACTATCCCTGCAAAGAAGAGCGAGGTATTCTCAACAGCTGTCGACAACCAGACTGCCGTAACTATCCACGTACTCCAGGGTGAGCGTCCGATGGCTTCACAGAACAAGTCAATCGGTCAGTTCAACCTTGAGGGCATCGCTCCGGCTCGCCGTGGTGTTCCTCAGATTGAGGTTACATTCGACATCGACGCCAACGGTATCCTCAATGTATCGGCTAAGGATAAGGCTACAGGCAAGGAGCAGGCCATCCGCATCGAGGCTTCTTCAGGCTTGAGCAAGGAGGAAATCGAGCGCATGAAGGCTGAGGCTGAGCAGAACGCTGCTTCGGACAAGGCTGAACGCGAGAAGATTGACAAGCTCAACCAGGCTGACTCAATGATCTTCACAACCGAGAACTTCCTCAAGGACAACGGTGACAAGATTCCTGCTGACAAGAAGCCGGGCATCGAGCAGGCTCTCCAGCAGCTCAAGGACGCTCACAAGGCAGCCGACGTTGCAGCAATAGATTCAGCCATCGCCAACCTCAACAACGTCATGCAGGCAGCTTCTGCACAGATGTATCAGGGTGGCGCACAGCCGGGCGCAGGTGCTCAGGCAGGTGCTGGCGCACAGCAGCAGACTGGCAACGACGCTAAGAGCGACGAGACAATCCAGGATGCTGACTTCGAGGAGGTCAAGTAAGTACTTTGAAATTGTGACGTAAGGAATTACTGAACTGATAAATTCTAAATGAGGCATGATTAATTATAATTGTGCCTCATTTTTTATTATAACATTATGAGTAAAGTTTGGCTCATCCGATAAATCAGGGGGATTAAGCATATAGTTTTGTAAGTCTGAAAAGAAAGAATTTTATATCCG
>OLGI01000880.1_pt1 | contig 29074 bp, 19 predicted proteins | sample 1605221 | NCBI WGS metagenome assembly OLGI01 (sample SAMEA3888915, study PRJEB22519) | human gut metagenome | biome: human gut; feature: human-associated habitat; material: faeces | place: Denmark | collected 2010 | reverse complement strand
TATTGTTTGGCGAGAACCCCAATAAAGCTGTGCGCGAGTGGACGAAGCCGTTCCACGAAGCCGGTATACAGACACATATGTTGGACCGTGCACTGAACGGCCTGCGCATGAGCCCCGTGCCTGCCGATGTGCGCAAGCTGTTTTATAAAGTGAAGAAGGCGCAGGGTACGGACATCACACGTACTTTCTGCGGACTGAACGATATACGTAACATCGCTCCTTCCATCACTTATGCGCACGAGGCGGGAATGATTTCGCAGTGTTCGCTCTGTATCACCCATTCGCCTATCCATACTGTGGAATATTATACGGATATGGCATTGAAGCTTATCAAGCTGGGTGCAGATGAAATCTGTATCAAGGATATGGCAGGTCTGCTGAAGCCCTATGCGGCGAAGGAGCTGTTCAGCACACTGAAAAAAGAACTTCACATTCCTCTGCACCTGCATACACACGATACCACAGGCAACGGTGTCAGCACCGTTCTGATGGCGGCAGAGGCAGGCGTGGATATTGTTGACCTTGCAATCCAGTCCATGTCCTCTCTGACCTCTCAGCCCTCCATGAACGCTGTTGTGGAAGCGCTGAAGGGCACAGAAAGAGATACCGGTCTGAATACCGAACAGCTGATTGAGCTGAGCCATTATTATCAGGGCGTGCGTCAGATTTTCACAGGCTTTGAAAGTGAAATGAAGACACCCAATACGGAAATCTATAAATACGAAATCCCCGGCGGTCAGTATTCCAACCTGCTGGCACAGGTTAAGGCAATGGGCTCCGCCGACCAGTTCGAGGAAATCAAGCACCTGTATAAGGATGCGAATGACCTTCTGGGCAACATCGTTAAGGTAACACCCTCCTCTAAGGTTGTTGGCGATATGGCAATCTTCATGTCTAAAAACGGACTGACAAAGGATAACATCATGACAGAAGGGGCGGAGGTTTCCTATCCCGATTCCGTTGTGGATTACTTCCTTGGCAACATCGGTCAGCCTGAGGGCGGCTTCCCTGCGGATTTGCAGAAAATCGTGCTGAAGGGGCAGAAGCCCATCGAGGGCAGAGCAGGCGCACTGCTTCCTCCTGCGGATTGGGAAGATATCGAAAAGCATCTGCATGAAGCACATGCCCTGAAGAAGGTGAACCCCAGAAATGTGCTTTCCTATGCACTGTATCCCAAGGTATATGATGACTATGTAAACCATGAGGAGGTTTATACAGACGTATCCAAGCTGAGCAGTGATGTATTCTTCTTCGGTCTGGCGAAGGGCGAAGAAACCTCTATCGAAATCGGCGAGGGTAAGGATATTCTGATTAAATATATCGATATGACAGAGCCCAATACAGAGGGTATCCGCACACTGACCTTTGAAATCAACGGCGTAATGCGTGAAATTAAGGTTCTGGATAAGCACCTTGAGGTAAAGAGCGACGGTAAGCTGAAGGCAGATAAAAATAATCCCTTCCACCTTGGCTCCTCCATCCCCGGCACCGTTTCCAAGATTCTGGTGAAGGAGGGCGAGGAGGTTAAGAAGAACCAGCCTCTGCTGACGGTTGAAGCAATGAAGATGGAAACCTCCATTGTTGCAAATCAGGACGGCGTGATTGATAAGATTTATGTAAAAGAGGGCGAACAGGTAAATCAGGGCGATTTGCTGGTTTCCTTCGTACAGGAGGGCTGATATTTTTCAGTCGGTATAAAAATAACGAAGCTAAGGCACAATCCTTTATGGGTTGTGCCTTTTTCATGGGCTGATTTTTTATAGAAAAAAATTGTTCCGAGAAAAAAAGTATGCTATGATAAATTTATGATTTGACGAACCCTGATGAAGAAGAAAGGATGTAGCAGATGAATTGGAAAGACCGTTTTTCCGGCAGGCTTCTGTCTGCGGATGAGGCTGTGCGGCAGATTCGCTCCGGCGAAACCATCTCTATCGCGCACGTTGGCTCCGAGCCGTATGCGCTGGTGGATGCACTGGCACGCAATGCGGATGCCCTTACAGATGTGGATATGCACTTCATGCTTTCCCTCAGAAAGGAGGAGCCGCATATCGCGAAGGGGATGGAAAAGCATCTGCGCTTTTTCGGCTATTTTCTGGGCGGCAGTACAAGAGGGGCAGTTGCGGAGAGCAGAGCGGAATATCTGCCTTGCTTTTTCCATCTTTATCCCCGCATGCTCAGAGAACGTGGCGGTGTGGATGTGCTTCTGATTTCCGTTTCCGAGCCGGATGCGCATGGCTATTGCTCCATGGGGCCGGGGATTGACCATCTGCCTGCCTTTCGGGATTCCGCAAAGCTTGTAATTGCGCAGATGAACCGCAATCTACCGCGCGTGATGGGGGATTCCTTCATTCATTTGAGAGATATTGATATCATCGTAGAGGAGGACAGACCCATGCCGACCCTCGCACCGCCGACAATTACGGAGGTTGAGCAGAAAATAGGGGAATACTGCGCGTCTCTCGTGCAGGATGGGGATACGATTCAGCTTGGCATTGGCGGTATTCCCGATGCCGTTGTGACCTTTTTAAAGGATAAAAAGGATTTGGGTCTGCATACCGAAATGGCGGCGGATGGCATTATCGACCTGATTGAAACAGGTGTCATCAATAATAAAAAGAAAACACTGCATCGCGGCAAAAGCATTGCGACCTTCGCGGCAGGCACGCAGAGATTGTATGATTTTCTGGATAATAACCCCTGCTTTGAGCTGCATGGGGTGGAGCATGTCAATAACCCCTATGTGATTGCACAGAATGATAACATGGTTTCCATCAATTCCGCCATTCAGGTTGATTTGATGGGGCAGGTCAATGCGGAGGTAGTGAAGGGGATGCAGTTCAGCGGTGTCGGCGGACAGGTGGACTTCATCCGCGGCGCAACGATGAGTAAGGGCGGCAGAGCCATCATTGCCTTGCCTTCCACGGCGGCAGGCGGAAAAATTTCCAAAATCGTGCCGTTTATCGACCATGGCGCAGTGGTAACAACCCCAAGAACAGAAATTGATTATGTGGTAACGGAATACGGCATTGCAAAGCTTTGGGGCAGAAGCCTCAAGGAGCGGGCAAGGGCGCTGATTTCGATTGCACACCCCGATTTCCGCCCGATGCTTGCAGAGGAATACGAAAAACGCTTTGGCAGACCCTTAGATTAAAAAAACGCATGAAAAAAAGCACTCCGGATGGAGTGCTTTTCGTGTTTTTATTTTCCGATGGATTTTCTGTATTCCTCTACTTCCTCGTCTGTCAGAGGCTCCAGCTCCTTGGGGTCCATCCATCTTACCCAGATGCGATCCTGCATTGCCTTGATATCCAGAGGGGTATCGAAGTTATCCTTATCAATGGGAATTACTGTATCATTATCCCCGTTGAACATGATTTCAAAGGGCTTGAATACACCATCCTCAAATACAAGCATATCGGAAGAATATACATTCAGTGCGCCTGCTTCGCTCAGAAGATGCTTTTCCAGTGCTTCCAGATTGGGGAAGGTAACAACCATCCAGTCGCCCTTCATATCGGAATAATCGAACAGCTGCAAGCCGTGGAAATCGATTTCCTCGTTGCCGCTTGCGCCCTTGTCATCATCCGCTTTGCCCTTCATGGCAACAGGTGTGCCGTTTTTGCCGTCCTTCAGAATTTCGGTTCCGGGGATGAAAGCATTCACGAATTTATTGATTTCATTGGTTCTAAACTGAGAACGAACCTGCGCAATGATACCGTAATCGCTGCTGTCATAGCAGATAGAAGCAACCTCATTCCAGAATTCACTTAATGTTTTGACCATTTCTATTACCTCCATATCAACTTTCATTACCTCATATCATACTAGCATTGTGTTCATTCTGTCAATAGATATTCATTCGGTCGGCTGATTTGAAAGTAATGCGCCGGCACCTTTCCGCTGAAAACCAGATCGGCAAGCATAATTTTTCTCTCTAATGTAATATCCTCCCGGTACAGCGGATTGACAATCCGAAGCTCTAAATGTACCGCAAGCCAGATTTTGTAGTTGATCTGATTGATGCCGACGGAGGAAAACGCCGTTTCATAATCCACCCTGACCGCACCCATAGGCAGAAGGGTGAAGGGGATTTTCGGCCCCTTATTGGCAAGAAGCCCCCAATGCGTTGCCGCGCCAAGCGGAATGGGAATAACCTCCTTGGGCAGTTCATTTAGCTGCTTTGTGATGTCGCGGCTCAGCAGGGCGCAGAATTGGTTTACGCATGTGGTGTTGGCGGTGTAGCTTTCGCCATCCGCCCCCTTCTGCAAAAGCGCGCTTGCATCTAATTCCATACGCGCAAGTGCATTTGCCGCCGCCTCGTCGATAATCCGATTCGCCGCCGCTTTGCACTGCATGTGCGAGATTTCCTTCAGGGGCGGCAGAAGGCTTTTTTCCAGAAGGAAAAAACAGAGAACCGTCAGCAGAGCAGGCAGGAGAAGGGGCAGAAATTTCTTTCTTTTTCGGTTTCGTTTTCTTTTTCGCATTGTCCGCTCCCTCCCTCTGCAATGATATGAGTGAGAAGGGCGAAGCATGCCTTTTCCTTGATTTCGGGGCTTTTTTTGCAATGTTAAAGAAAAATTAAACAAAGGTTATAGTAGAAATAAGCATGTTTTTGTGAAAATGTCTTTCTTTTGCGGTGAAATTTTGGTATAATCAAAAAGTATAATCTTCGCAAAATGGCGGAATATGGATTTTGTTCCATCCGTTTTGATTACACATGGAAATAAACAGGAGGCTTGAAATATGAGTGAATCTCAACACAGAAGGGGAGACGCGCAGGACAGAACGGGCGTAAGACAGACACGCCCTTCCGGCACAAGGCAGACACGCCCCTCCGGCGCAAACGGCACACGCCGACCATCCTCTTCCGGAAACCCGAAAAGACGCAGAAAGCGCAGAAAGAAACGCTCGGTCAACAGCAGAATCGGGAAGGTTTTGCTGATTGTTGCCATCGTGATTGCCTTTGCGGTTGCAGGTGCAATTCTGGGTACGGTGTTCGGTATTCTGCAAAGCACGGATATGCTGAATACCTCCGATGTTCTGCCCGATTCCTATACCTCTGTCATCTATGATGCGGATGATAACGAGGTGGATAAGCTGCATGGCGAGGAAAACCGAGAATATGTGAAGCTTTCCGCAATCACAACCAATATGCAGAATGCAGTCATTGCGATTGAGGATCAGCGTTTTTATGAGCATAATGGTATTGATATCCGAGGGATTATGCGTGCGATGGCTGAAAATATTAAAACCATGAGCTTTTCGCAGGGTGCAAGTACGCTGACGCAGCAGGTGCTGAAAAATGAGGTGCTTGAGCGCGAAAAGAGCCTTTCCAGAAAGATAAAGGAGCAGTATCTGGCTGTTTCTCTGGAAAATGCGCTGAAAAAAAAGCTTGGCTCAAAGGATGCGGCGAAGAAATATATTCTGGAGCTGTATCTGAACACGATACCGCTGCATCATGGTCTGCGTGGCGTAGAGGCGGCGGCGCAGTATTATTACGGCAAGCATGCCAGTGAGCTGACGCTGGCAGAGGCGGCAAGCATTGCGGGCATCACGAAAACCCCCAGTCTGTATGCGCCGGATGTCAATCAGGAGGCCAGCAAGGAACGCCAGATGACGGTTCTGAAAAAAATGCTGGATCTGAATATGATTACGCAGGCGGAATATGACGAAGCCGCGGCAGAGGATATCTATGCACATCTGGTCTGCAAGGATACTGCGGATGAGGAAAGCAACGCAAAGCATAACTGGTTTGTCGAAGCAGCGGTACAGCAGATTAAGGCTGACCTGATGGAAAAGAAAAACATGACAGCCGCACAGGCATCCAATATGATTTACAGCGGCGGCTTACAGATTCATACTACAATGGACGCTTCCATGCAGGAAACCGCAGAAGCTGCCATGAAGAATGATAATATGTTCCCGGCAGGGGATGGGAAGATGGATGTGACCTATCTGATTTCCGTTCTGGATACACAGAATCCCGATGAAAGCAGCAATCAGTCGCATTATGAAAAGAAAACAACCGTTACCTCGCAGGCGGAGGCAGATGCCTTTGTTGCATCCGTGAAGGAGGAGCTTCTGGATGAAACGCATACCTTGGTTCTGGATAAGCTGACGGTTTCCAAATCCCTGCAGGCGGCAATGGTCATCATGGATCAGAGCAATGGCGAAGTAAAGGCGATTGTCGGCGGACGCGGCGAAAAGCCCGGTGATTCCGTATTCAACCGTGCGACACAGGCACTGCGTCAGCAGGGCTCGACGATGAAGCCCCTTGCGGCGTATGCCCCTGCAATTGATACGGGACTGCTGATGCCCGGCTCCATCATCATTGATGAGCCTGTTACCTACGGCGGCTGGTCTCCTAAAAACTGGGACGGCAAATATATCGGGCCTACCACAGTGCGTCAGGGTATCTGGCATTCCATGAACGTGCTGGCGGTTAAGACCTTTATGATGGTCGGCGCGGATACGGCTTATCAGTATCTGCTGGACTTTGGCTTTACCACGATTGATGAACGGGATAAGGCGGCAACAACGGCACTCGGCGGTCTGACACAGGGCGTTTCCGTTCTGGAGCAGACAGCAGCCTATGCAACCATTGCCAACGGAGGCACCTATTATGAGCCGATGTTCTATAGCGTGGTGTATGACCATGACGGCAACGTGCTTCTGGATAATTCCGAACAGGAAACACATCGGGTGCTGAAGGAAACAACCGCCTTCCTGCTGACGGATATGATGCGTGATGTTATCACGAAGGGTACCGGTACGAAGGCAGCCATCAGCGGCATGAATGTTGCAGGTAAAACAGGTACCACCAATGATACCGTTGACCTGACCTTCTATGGCTATACGCCTTACTATACCGCCGGTATCTGGATGGGGTATGACAGTCAGAAGGAGATTATAAATGCAAATAACGCCCATCTGCGCATCTGGAGCTCGGTTATGAGCCAGATTCATTATGATAAGGGACTGAAGAATAAGGAGTTTAAAAAACCGGATGGCTTGACAACACGTTCTATCTGCTCTGCATCCGGCATGACACCTTCTTCTCTTTGCAACAGCGATTACTATGGCTATGGTGTAACGAGTGACTATGTTACAACGGATTTCAAGGGCAGCACAGGCGGCGGCACCTGCACGATGCACAAATCCTATACGATTTGCAGCGAAACAGGCAAGCTTGCGGGCGCAACATGCCCGACCATGAATGTGGTTTTGGCGGTCAACAGTGACGGTACGATTAAGGGCAAGCCCTCTAAGGTTCCCGCAGGCAAGCTGGATATCAATATCAGCGCAACCTGCGATTCTGCGCATGCGAGCAGCAGCGATGATGATACCAACAGCACAGACCCCGGCACAACAGACCCCGGCAATGGACAGAACCCTGAGGATAACCTCTGGAATAATGAGGACTTCGGGATTCAATAAATAATAATTTACATTTAGGAGAATTCAAATGAGCGAACAGAATATTTTAGCAACAATTGACGGCGTAAACATTACAGATGCGGATTTGGACGCATATATCGCGAATCTGCCGAAGGAGCAGCAGGCGTATGCGGCATATCCCCAGTTCAGAGAGCATGCACTGAAGCAGCTTCTGGCATTCCATCTGTATGCAAAGATGGCAGAAGAAGAAAAAATGGATGAAACCGATGAATTTAAAGCCATGATGGAACGGGCAAGAAAGGATATCCTTGCCCAGCTTGCCATCAACAGCGTTTTGAAGGATATCACTGTAACAGATGAAGAAATGCAGGCGTTCTACAAAGAAAACCCCCAGCATTTTGAAAAGGGCGAAACCGTACATGCAAAGCATATCCTGGTGGATTCCGAAGAAAAAGCACAGGATATCATGAACAAAATCACCGCAGGGGATATCTATTTTGAGGATGCCGCGAAGGAATTTTCCTCCTGCCCCTCCAATGCGCAGGGCGGTGACCTTGGCGAATTCGGCAAGGGTCAGATGGTTCCGGAGTTCGATCAGGCGGTATTTGCGGCTGAGGTTGGCAAGGTAGTTGGCCCTGTAAAGACACAGTTCGGCTATCATCTGATTAAGGTTGAGGATAAGAAGGACGCATCTGTAACCCCCTTCGATGAGGTGAAGGAACAGATTCGTGCAAATCTGCTGCAGCAGAAGCAGAATCAGGCTTATACCGAAAAGTATAAGGAGCTGCACGATAAATACATGAAATAAGCGCATAGCAAAAGCCCCTCTGAAAAGAGGGGCTTCATTTGTGTTCTATTTTTATTCCATTAGGCTTATTCCTTTAAGCCCTCCAATGCGTTTCTGGCATTGCCAATCTGATTGGAATCGGGGTAATCACTGATAATCTTGTTGTAATATTTCTTTGCGCTTGCCGTATCTTTTTCTCCCTCTGCAATCTGTCCCAGATAGTAATAGATGTCATCCACAAAGTTTTCGTTGCTTGCGTATTTCAAGGCTGTTTCCAAATCGGTCTTTGCCTCTGTCATGTTTTTGCTTAGGAAATCACTTTTTCCTTTGGTGTAGTAGGCATCTGCCGCCTTGGGGTAAAGCTCCGCCTTCAGAGAATTATATTTCGCCAAATCATCATCACTAAATCCAACCGTATCAATGGATTCAAAGGTGGTGATGCAGGCTTCATAATCGCCGTCTGTCATCTGCGATACTGCCGTTTCCAGCAATTCCAGATTCGCCTGCTTATTTTCCTCGCTACGCAGCTGCTTGTTTTCCTTTTGCAGCTTTTGCAGTTCTGTCCGCATTTCCAGAACCTCCTCCGGTGTCATATTGGTTTCACCGGAATAATTTTCAACAGCGGTCTGCAATTCCTTGATTTTTGCATCCTTATCCTCATTTAGCGCAGGCACAATCAGCACCAGAATCACCAGAGCTGAAATCACAAGCCCGATTACAAAGGCAATCATGTTGTGCTTTTCCAGAACGCTGCTGCTTCTGTCCTTGCGCTTATAGCCGGGAAGGGGCGGATTGCTGTCTGTTTTTTTCACGCTGACTGCCGCAGAGGCTTTATTTTTGTCTCCCTTTTTCAGAGTGGGAGAGGGCACATTGCCAATCAGCTGTGCATAATGCAGGGCAAGGGGATTGCGAATATCCCGTTTCAGCACGATTTCATTAAAATGCAGTGCGCGCTTAAGATTTTTATCCTCAATGCAGCAAAGCGTCATCAGGTTATAGGCATCAATGAAATTCGGGTTATTGTCAATGGATTTTTTCAGCTGAATAATGGCTAAATCATCACTGCCCTGCTTCAGATAGGTAATCGCCTGATTATACATCCGCACCGCATCATTGCATTTTTCCATTTCTCTGGCGTTTTTCTGCAAATACGCCATATAGCCTGCGGCAGCATTTCCTTCGGGCAGAAGGGAAGAGCTGATAATCCAATGTCTGAGGGCATCCCCGATGCGCCCTGTTTCGCAATAAATCAGACCGAGAAGATTTCTCGCCTGTATGTTATTTTTATCAAAAAGAAGGCTCTGTTCCAGATTTGCCGCTGCACCGGAGAGATCAGTTTCTCCGGCTAAGGTAAGCGCTTCATTATAAAGACGGATGGATGCATTGCGTGCCTTTCGGAACACATATACATCTACGCCGCAATCGGGACAGCGACAGCCCTCAGAAAAATTAAAACCACAATTCGGGCATTTCATGTCATTCTCTCCTTTTGCTTATTCCTGAGTGGGGGGCTGCTTTTTCTCCTTCGCAATATGCTGTAGGATATCCAGAAGATCCTGCATTTCGGATGTATGCAGGGATGCTTCGATCTGGTCGATTTCCAGAATGGGCTGATATCTGCTCAATTCTTCTTTAAAATTAAACACAGGACATTCCTCCGTTTCAAATACTTTTTCTATGTGCTTCAGTTTAGCTGTTTTTACGGTGCTTTAGATAGGTGCGCATGGCTCCGATCATATATAAGGAACCACAGCAAAGAATAATGCCGTCCTGAGGGGTGAGGGTGCGCGCCCTTTCATACGCCGCCTCAATTTCCTTTTCCATCTCCACTGTACCGCTGAAATCGGAAACAGAGCGAGCAAGAGAAAATACATCCAGCCTTCTCTCGCTGTGCGGCTCAGTCAGAATCACTGTCTCCGCAAAGGGAAGAATCTGCTCTGCCATCCTCCGATATTCCTTATCCCCCAGAATACCGAGAATAAGGGTAACCTTTTTTTCCTTGAAATAAACCGAAAGGGAATTTGCCAGCTGCCGAATCCCATCCGCATTATGCGCGCCATCCAGAATGACAAGCGGCGCTCTGCCGCAAAGCTCCATCCTGCCTGCCCAACGGGCATTTTTCAGTCCATTGCGAATTGCTCCTTCGGGAATCGAAAGACCGTTTTTGTTCAGCACAAGGCAGGCCTCCAGAACCGCAAGGCAATTTTCAAGCTGATAAGTGCCAAGCAGAGATAATTCCAGATTTTCCAAGGAAAAACATTTATTTTTGACAGAAAAAACAGTCCCTTCCAATGTTTGCGAAGCGACCCTGATTTTTGCGTCATTCAAACAATAGAATGGAGCATCCATCCGAGCTGCTGCATCCTTAATGATATTATATACTAATTCCGCTTGGGAATACAACACCACAGGACAATTTTTCTTAATGATGCCGGATTTTTCCATAGCAATTTTTTCAATCGTATCCCCCAAAAAATCCGTATGGTCAATGCTGATAGACATGATGAGCGAAAGCAGAGGGTGGGGAACGACATTCGTGGCATCAAATCTGCCGCCAAGCCCGACCTCCAGAATCAGAACATCCACCTGCTTTTCATAAAAATAATGAAACGCCGCACCGGTTGTAATTTCAAAAAGCGTCGGAACAGGCTTGCCTTCTGCCGCCAGCTTTTCGCAGAGCTGCCGCATCAGGGTGATTTCCTTTGCAAAATCATCATCCGAAATTTCCGCACCATTGAGGAGATAGCGTTCATTGTATCGCTCCAGATGGGGGGAGGTATATGCGCCGACGCGATAGCCCGCCTCCTTTAATATGGAAGAAAGCATTGCCACGGCAGAGCCCTTCCCGTTTGTGCCTGCAACATGAATCACAGGAAGCCTTTGCTCCGGATTTCCAAGCAGATCACAGAGGTATTGTATGCGTTCCAGCCCCGGTATAGAACTAAAGCCAACATCTTCTTCCAAATAATGAATACATTCCTGATAATTCACAGGCTCACCTCCTGAATTTTGTCTATCCTCCATTATAACAAAGCTATGAAATTCTGCAACAGACTTAATAAAATTGAAAAGATTGATAATAACTTTGAAAAGATTCCAAAAGAATAATGTATCCTGTCGGATACAGGAAGAAGCCGCTCCAAAACAACCTTCCTTTCTCGTATGTCGCATGAAATTCGTACGCCGATGAACGGGATTATCGGTATGCTGACGCTGGCAGAAAATAAGCTGGAGGCGAACAGTCCTGCTATGCAGTACCTTACAAAGGCGGATGAGCTTTCCGATCATTTGATTGCGCTGATTAACGATATTCTGGATATGTCCCGTATCGAGGTCGGCAAGGTCGAACTGGAGCAGGGCGTGTTCAGCCTGCGTGTGCTGGGCAACCGCCTGTATGATATGTTTGCGAAAAATCTGGACAGCCGCGGGATTCGCTACGAGGTCAATTTTGAAGGTGTTACTGTGGATTATGTCTGTGGGGATGAGCTGCGCATCAGTCAGGTGATTATCAATTTTCTTTCCAATGCAGTGAAATTCACCTCGGAGGGGGAAATTATCGTAACCTTCCGCCAGATGATGCTGCAAAACGGCGTGGCGGATTTCATGATTCGCGTGCATGATACGGGTATCGGCATGGAGCCGGAATTTATTAACCGTATCTTCCGCCCCTTTGAGCAGGAAACGATTGAAACCTCCCGTCTTTACGGCGGAACAGGCTTGGGCATGGCAATCACAGATCAGCTTGTCAAGCTGATGGGAGGTGAAATCGTAGTAGAAAGCCAACCCCAAAAAGGCTCGGATTTCTCTGTATTTCTGCACCTGCCGATTGCAGAAAAGCCTGCGGCACTGCCGGCAGAGCAACAGCAAAGCAAGCCCCTTGCGGCTACGGCGAATGTCTTTGTCGGCAAAAGAATTCTGCTTGCGGAGGATAACGAAATCAACGCTATGATTACGGTTGAGGTGCTGCAGGAAATGGGCGCGGCAATAGATGTTGCAAAAAACGGACAAGAGGCAATCGATTTGTTTACGGCGCAGGAGGAGGGCTATTATGATTTTATTTTGATGGATGTGCAGATGCCTGTAATGGACGGGCGCACGGCAGCAAAAAGAATTCGCGCGCTGAAACGAAAGGATGCAAAAGAGATATTGATTTTTGCGCTGTCTGCCGATGCCTTTGTGGAGGACGAGAGAAGGTCTCTGGAAAGCGGTATGGACGGACATTTTGCGAAGCCGGTTGATTTTCCTGCATTGCAGAAGAAAATCGGTGAATTTTTACAGAAGAGAAAGCAGGTGGATGGATGGAAAAAAACAAAATGAAGAAAACCGTATGGGGTGCATCGGTTGCGGTTGTGCTGACAACAGGCGCGGCACTTGGTGTATCCGCTTACCAATCCGGTATTGATTTTCACCCTTCTGAAGAAAAGAATACCTTCCGTGCCAATCAGGTGCGGTTTGATGATACAAATGATGCAAAGGGCAGAGACAACACCGCGGAGCAGAATGAAAGTGAATTTCTGGAAAGGGATAACAATGCGGAGGACAGCAATCGTCCGCAGGAGCAGGATGATGCGGACTATCAGTTTGAACGGGAGCAGCTGCGGCAGAATTTTTCCGAATCCATTGCACTGAATACCGGTACAGCGGATGCGTCTGCAATCGGCGGCAGTGCGGACAGCGCAGATACCGTATACGATTTTACGGATGACCGCAGTCAGGCGGATGTCGTTCTCAATGGCGGCGCAGGTGACAGCGGCGGCGGACAGGGGTCGGCAGAGCCGACACAGCCGACAGAACCCACACAGCCGACACAGCCTTCGGACAGCAATAATAACAGCAATAATAGCGGCGGTGGCACTGATACCACAACCCCCACCCCTGACCCGACACCGATAACACCGGAACCGATACCGGGCTATGGGGATGCCTCGCTTGACCCCGATACGGATAAACCCACGCCCGATTTTGGCTTTGAAACGGATAATAAAGAGTATCTGGACGGCGCATTGACGAAGGATGACATCCTAATGATTACAATTTCTCAGGCGAGCAGGAGTGACGCTGCATTATACAGAGGGCAGAAAAATGTTTCTGCGCAGACCATCTTCAATGCATTGGAAACATATATCATTGATCGGAATTTAGGACTGCATCGTTGGGAGCAGAAGCATCTGGATAAATATATTCGTATTGATATGGTATACATTGACGATACCGCATACTATTTTGACGTATCAAATCAGACCATAGATATCCCTGAGGATGCAGAAACCATCGGGATTGACATTTCCTATCGCTTTACCCTTAAAAATTCCGACGGAACAGAGACAGCGTGGATTTCCAATCCGGAGGGAACCCTGACCTATCGTCTGGAGCAGACCCGTCTGCTGGTGCTGAGTGAGGCATTGCAGGATAAGGGGCAGAAGATTGATGCAAGCACTGTGCTGAATCGCTATTCCGACCTTGCAAGTGACAAAACCAATCCACCCATCGGCACAAGGGTAGACCTTTATTATTATCAGCGTGGTCTGCTTGGGGAGGACAGATTGGAAACCCTTTTCCCCGGCTGGCGTGAAAATGGCGAGCTGGTTCCGTGGGAATACCCTGTAACAGTGGGGCGGCATGTATTGGAGCCTGCGGCGCGTGTTTCTCTGGACTCCTCCTATGTGGTTTCTGTCAAGCCCCGCTGGATAGATGTCCAATCGACAAAATATACCAGACAATCCGCGAAATCCGGACAGGAGCTGACCTTTATGCAGACCCTGACCGATTATACAGGGGAGTATGCCCCTGTGCTTGCAGTGCCGAAATATGTGCAGGCGGTGGATTTTGCGGCGAATAATCATCTGAAAGCAGTGGAATATCTTAGGCTTTCGGATACCGTGCGCTATGTCAATACTGATTTAGTCAATCTGCGCGTCAATAAGGGCTATCAGCTTTCGGGGGAAAATCCTGTCTTTGCCGTTACGGCAGATGGCATTCTGACAAATGCCGCAGGCACGGAATATATAGGGATTCCCTATAACACAACAAAGCTGACAATTCCCGATAATATCGAAAGGGTGACACTGCCAAAGAATACACAGCTTCGTCAGCTTGTGCTTGAAGCAGAGGATGCGGCAAGTCTGCCGAAAATTGATTACGGCGGCATGAAAAGCGGCACGATTATCGTACCCGATGCGGTTTTGCTTGAGTTTGTTTCCGCAAACAAGGCGGCGCTGGCGGGAACGGATATTGCCGTGCGCTCTGTCGGGCAAATTATCAAGGAGGATGCAGTGCTTTCCAAGGATGAAAAAACACTGCAAAATGTGTTCAGCATCAACAGGATTTATACCGTACCGAAAAGAGTAACGAAAATTGCCGCTTACGCCTTTGAGGCTGCGCCAAATACAACAAGGGTCGTTCTTCCGAACAATGCGGTTGTTCTGGAGGAAAATGCCTTTGCGAACAGCAGTGTGGATACCGTTCTGTGCAGAACAGAGGAGCAGGCAGATAAAATCAATCAACAGCTTGCCGCTTGGAGCTTATCCGAAGCCATTCATGCGATTGCACTGCAAACGAGCAAAGAGGGCAATACCTACTATATCAACGGCAACGAAGGTGTTCTGCTCTATGGCGGCAGCAATATCACAGAATACAGCGGTCTGGAAACGGCGCAAAACGGCGAAACCGTAAAAATCACGGAAATTGCGGATGGTGCATTTGAAAATAACCAATCCCTGCAATGGGCAATGCTGGAGCCGAATGTAGCAAAAATCGGCGCAAGGGCGTTTTATAACTGTGCTGCGCTGGAGGGTGTTTTCATTCAGACAGAGGACAGCATCACCATCGGAGAGAAAGCGTTTGATAAATGTCCTTCCCTGTATTTCGTTGCATCCAATGCGAAAAAAGGAGATGTCGGCGATTATGTGATTGATATTTGCAATAAAAGCAGCAACGGCATCAATCTGACGCAGCTTTTTGTAACCAATCAGTGTGAAAAGAGCAGCTATTCCGAACAGTGGCTTCATTTTGATGACAGCTTCGGGCATACGCTTGCCGTATATGACATCGGCAGTACAAAAATGCTGTATGCTCTGGATGCGGATGGGATTCCCGATATCGCAATCCGTTCCGGCAAAACGCTTACAGGCGAAATCACATTACCGAAAGAAACACTTGAGCTTTATTCGCAGGCAATGTTCGGCACGGAGGGTGCCTATACGCTGAATTGGGATACTTTGCCGCGCTTGCAGTATATTGATGATTATGTATTTGCCGATACAGGTCTGGAAGGATCTGTCACAACAGGGGCAATTTCGTTCGGGAAGCATGCCTTCTGTGACAGCAATATCACAGGCCTGACCTGTACGCAGGAGGTAAGCGAAATAGATGAGCTGGCATTTGCCGAATGTAAGAAGCTTACCCTTGTCAATCTGGAGAACGGCTTTCATTATGACAGTATGCTACATACCGATTCGTTCTATGGCTGTGAGCAGCTGAAACGGGTGGAAATCAACAGCTCTGCTGTGCCGAGACTTACCTTGTTCAATAAGGGAATCCCCTTTACCTTCAATTCTGATTGGACGAATGAGGAGGAAGCGGCATATATCCTGTTTCCCGAAAAATATGCACAGGACGAAAGCATTGTACAGGATTTTGTGAAGAAATGGCGTTATGCAATGCTTGGCTATATGGTCATTGGAAACAGTCAGCCGTATGATTTGCTGTATGAGGATATCTTCCTGAAGGAGCTGCCGTTTGATATAACAATGGAGGAGCGTTACAAAATGGCAGATGCCATCATAAAGGAAAGACTTCTGGGAATAGAAAATCGTATCCGCGATATTCTGGGAGCGGCACATGTAGCAGAGCCGTCAGAGTTTTATCCGCATCGCATTGATAGGGATGGCCATATCACTCTGGTTGGTGCGCCTTCCGATATCAAAAAGACCTTCCTTGGCTCGAAGGCTCTGGATATTCCGGAGGACTGGTGTCTGGATTATCTTGGCAAGGGTGCCTTCTCAAACACAAAAAATCTGGAAAGCGTGATATTTGATAACGGCTTTGCAGGAATTGAGCAGGATGCTTTTCAAGGCGTGGAAAGCGAAACCCTGCAGCTGACCTTTTATGATGCAGCGCCGCCGGCACTGCTGCTTGATACGGAGGGCAAGCCCTTTGACTTCGGCATAGATATCGAGCGGCTGCACATCAATAGCTTTGATGAGGATGTCTGCATCGATTTCATTGAAAAATGGGTATATTCGCTGGCAGGCTATGAAAATTATGAAAAAATGTATTCTGCAATGCGGCAAAGCATGATGGAGTCTGCCGAAAATCCGGCAGAAATCATAACGGAAGCCGTTCATGAAAAAATGACGGAAATTCTGCTGCCGATTGAGAATCGGCTGCGTGGCATAATCTGGCTTATCAGCGAGGATTTTTCCATCAGCACCCTGCCGCAGGTGGAGAAGCTGAGCTTTACACTTGGAACGGATGCAGGCGATACAGATGCCGGTGATACGGATACCGGTGATACGGATACCGGTGATACAGATACCGGTAATACAGATATCGGTGACGTTGGTGAAACAGAGGATGAGACGACAGACCCTGCACAGGAGCCGATTGTCCTGCCGGAGCTTACCATAGAACGTCCTGTTATCATTGCGATTGATATTCCGCCGGAGGCATTGCAGACAGAAAATCAGATAAAGGAAGAACCAAAAGCAGAAGAAAAGGAAGAAAAAGAAGAAACGGAAGAAATGGAAGAAAAAACACAGCAGCCGACAGGCGGTGAAGCAGAAAGCACCTCTCAGGGTGCGGAAGAAGGAGGAGCAGAATGATTGTTGAACAATCCAAGCAGATCATTTCTGAGGTCAATAAGGCATTTATCGGCAGAAACGATATTGTGGAAAAGGTATTGATGACGATTTATGCCGGCGGACATGTATTACTGGAGGACTGCCCCGGTGTCGGCAAAACCACACTGGCGCTTGCGTTTTCCCATGCACTGGGTCTGAGCAGCAAGCGTATTCAGTTCACACCGGATACCTTGCCGTCCGATATTACAGGCTTTACGGTGTTTAACCGCGAAACAAATAAATTTGAATATCGGGAGGGGGCGGCGAATTGTCAGCTTTTGCTGGCGGATGAAATCAACCGTACCTCTCCGAAAACGCAGTCTGCGCTGCTGGAGGTTATGGAGGAGCACACCATTACGGTAGATGGGGAAACCCATGTGCTGCCTGCGCCCTTTATCTGCATTGCCACGCAGAACCCGCTTGGCTCCGCAGGGACACAGCCCTTGCCGCAGTCGCAGATTGACCGTTTTATGGTCTGTCTTTCCATCGGCTACCCGACATTGGAAAATCAGATGAAAATTATCAATGCGCAGCGTTACAATAATCCCATCGAGGATATCCATACCGTAACAAGCGCGCAGAACCTTCTGGAGGTGCAGAATTATCTGACTTCTGTGCGCATGGCGGACAGTGTGCTTGCCTATGCGATTCGTCTTTGCGAGGAAACAAGAACGCACCCTCTGGTGGAGCTTGGGATTTCTCCGCGCGGTGTTTCTGCGTTGGTGAAAATGGCGCGAGCCAATGCAATTCTCAGAGAACGGAACTATGTTGTTCCGGAGGATGTGCAGAATGTGTTTTTGGATGTCTGCGCGCATCGTCTGGCACTGCGTCCGCAGGCAAGAATCGAAGGCATGACGGCGCAGGTGATTTTGCAGGATATTCTGAAAAAAATCAAACCGACACAGACGGAGGGGTGATTCGTTATGTGGAAAAATCGGTTAAACTATGCGCTTATTATGCTGGTGCTGCTGATTTTGCTGGTGCTGTTCAGCAAGCTGTTTCTGCTTGCCATATTGCTGCTGCTGTCGGCGGTGGCATTGCTTCTGGCACTTTTTACATGGCATGATGCCAAAAGCATCCGCACGAGCGTAAGCATCCAGAGCGGCGGCAGAGAGGGGAGCGAAACACCCATGACCTTTCGCTTTGCTTCAAAGAAGCGGCTTCTGGCGGCACGCAGCATATTGGTTGAGATGGAAGCATATAACGAAATGTTCTGTGAGACGGCGCAGAGGCGCATGCTGTTTGCGCTTTCGGATACAGAGAACGAGTATACGGTTTCTATACCGCTTGTCTGGTGCGGTAAGGTTACCTTTCGCTGCACCGCGATACATATTCAGGATATCTTCGGGCTGTTCCGTATGCAGGTGACACCGTTTCAGGAGGTCTGCACGGTGATATATCCGCACCCTTTGCGGCTCAGTACGGAGCTTTCCGACACCACCATCGGCACAACGCGCAACGATGGGCTGATGCAGAACAGAAAGGGCAGCGACCCGAGTGAAATGTTTGATATCAGAGAATATATTCCGGGGGATGATGTGCGCACGATTCATTGGAAGCTTTCCGGCAAAACAGATCAGCTGATTGTGCGTCAGCCAAGCGACCCTTCGCATTACAATATCGCCCTCCTGCCTGATTTTGGGCGGATACATCAGGGAGAGACTGTTTCACAGGCAGAGCTGAATGCTGCCGTTGCGCTCAGTGCGGCGATAGCGGAGCAGCTGGTTCTGCGCGGCGTGCCGTTTTGTACGGTACTGCCTGAGAAGGATGGCGTAAGGCTGTATGAAATACGCAATACATACGAATTTCATACCCTATTGCCGCAGTGGCTCAGCTTTCCCATACAGGAAAATGCAGGCTCCGGACTACAGTATTTTATGATGGAGCATCTGGATCAGCGGTTTACCAGACTGTTGCTTTTCTGTGCCGGAAAATATGAGCAGGATTTATATGATCTGGAGGAACGCATCGGTGTATTGGTGCTGCATACCTCCGAGGCGGTTACAGATGTGCGGATAGAAAGAAACGGCTCCTGCGAAATGATGGAATTTCCGACGAAGCAGGCGGCAAATGAGGTTTATCGCGTGGTATGCTGAACACGCATGGAATGGAGAAAAGAATGAAACAAGCTGAGATTCTGCGGTATCAGCCCGCTGAAAAAACAAATCCATATCCGGCTGTGGCGTGGACACTGCTTCTGGCAGTTCTGCTTTCCGGCGGCGCGCTTCTTGCAATGGAGCACCTTTGGGCAACAGAGGTGCTGTCTCTGATGCGTGTGTTTGCAATCGCTATCGTGACAGTGGTGTGCTGTGCGGCAGGAAAATGCAATCGTCGGCTATCCTTTGTGTGGATAGTGCCGCTGCTTTTTGTGCTCATCACAACAGGCTTTCGCGGCTATCCTTTCGGCGGCATGGCATGGATAAACGATATGCTTTCGCGTTGGAATAGACTGCATGAGGATGGTCTGGCGTTGTTTTCCTGCAACGCCTCTTTGCGGGACAGAGCGGCGTTTGCATCCCTTATGGCAGTGCTCATGGGGCTTTTGGCATGGCAGATTGCAGCAGGGCGAAGACTGTACTGCGGCAGTGCGTTCTGCCTGCTCTGGTTGATTCTGTCACTTTTGGGAGGCGGCTTTTTTCCGCCTGCCTTTGTGCTGCTGCTGACGGGCGTATTTGGAATGATGCTTTCCACTCATGCACAGGGGATTAGCGGACGCGGCATGGTCTGGTGCGGCGGCATTGCGATAGTCCTTTGCCTTTGTGCGGTTCTTTTCTCAAACACGGAGATGGCATCGGTGGATGCACTGCGGCAGAATATTGCACAGGATGTGCATGATATGCGATATGGCGCGGATGTTCTGCCGGAGGGCGAGCTGAATCACGCAAATCGCCTGCATGAAAGCAAGGAGGACATGCTGCAGATACGGGCGGAGCAGCAGAAGATGCTGTATCTGCGCGGTTATGTTGGTGGGAAATATGAAAACGGCGTATGGTCCCCTTTGCCGGATTCCGCTTACGGCGGCGAAAATATCGGTATGCTGGAGTGGCTGAAGCAGCAGGATTTTGACCCCTTTACACAGGCTTCGGAATATTACCGCCTTTCCGACAGCGGACAAACGCCCGAAGACAATCGGGTGCGAATTACTGTAAATGGTGCATCCAGAGATAGTATTTATGCACCTGCCTCTCTGGAGAAGCTGACAGACGGAAGGGCGAAGGCACAGCAGGACAGTACGCTGCGCGGACGCGGGCTTTTCGGATTACAGAGCTATACACTGACAGAGGTTTCCGGTCTCAGACCATCCGAATTGATGGTTGCGGAGGACTGGGTCAATGCGCCGAGAAACGAGGCGCAGGCGCGCTATGTCGCGGCAGAGGCAGTGTATCGCAAATTTGTATATGAAAATTATACGGCAGTGGATGAAAAGCTGCTTCCGCTGCTGAATCGTATCTTCAAAGAGGGAGAGACAGAAAATGACGGGATTTACAGTGTGGTCAGTCATATTCGCGAGGTGCTGAAGGCACAGGCAAGCTATACAGAGTCTGTGTCGATTCCGCATAACGAGGAAGACCCGATTCGGTATTTTCTAACAGCCTCCCATAAGGGGAATGCGGTGCTCTATGCGGCAACGGCAGTGCAGGTGTTGCGTGCATACGGGATTCCTGCGCGGTACGCAGAGGGGTATTATCTGCCGGCTTCCAAAATAAAGGCGGATATGTCCGAGGCGGTTGTGCTGACGGGGGAAAGCGCGCACGCATGGGCAGAGGTTTATTTTGACGGAATCGGGTGGCTGCCGATTGATGTAACGCCCGGATATTATTTTGATACGGTGGCATTACAGCAGATGGTCGGTCTTCCGGATACGGTGCGGAAAACCGCAGCACTGGAGGATACGAATACCAATGCGGATGATATTGTAGCGCCAACGGGCGGAGAAGCACGAAACCATTCCGATGCCCTGCATAAAATAAAAAATGCGGCAGCGATTGGGCTTGGTGTGCTTGGTGTACTGATGCTGCTTGCAACGCTTCTGCTTTGCCTGCTGGAGCTTTTGCGGATGGTTCTTTTGTGGCGCGAAAGGAAATGCTGTCAAAGCTTCACGCCGCAGGAACGCATTTTCTACAAAAAGGATAAGCTGTTCTGGCTACTTGCGCTCTGGGGCATGGATGCGGCTCTGGGCTGGGAAACGGAGAAAACCGACCGCGCCTTAACCCTGCGCCTGCCTGCGGTTTCCGAAGGGGAATATCAGCGGATTTGCAGTCTGCTGGAAAAAACAGTATACGGCGGCATTATGCTTGAGCCGTTTGAGGAACGCGCCCTAGACCGCTTCCTCTATCATCTGACGGGGCAGGATATGAAAAAAAGCCTCGGCATGTGGCTGAAGCTGCACTATGCCTGCCTGAAAAAAAGAAAATAAAAATGGAAATGTCCTTAGAACTTCTCTGAGGGCATTTTTTATGCTCGCCTTCGCAGAATGTCGAAAAAGAAAAGGTTGTGCGCCGGAGAAGAAAACGGTATAATGATATGATGGAATAAGGAAAGGAGTATCATGTATGGATGATAGATTCGATAAAGAAAATATAGAAGCAGAAACCAGATATCCGCGCAGAGAAGCCGTAGATGGGCATACAAGATATCCTGTCAGAGAGGAACGCCGTCCTCTGCGCTTTTCTTCGGAGCATCATACAGAGCTGCCCGGACGGAAGATAGATGCGGAAAACGATATGACAGCATACGAACAGCGGACAGCCGCAAGAAGGGCAGAATTTTTGCAGAATTCCTATGAGAATTCCTACGAAAGAGAGGACACCTATCAGAGAACCTCTCATCAGAGAGGACAGCAGAGAGGACAGACAGAGGTCCCCCGCAGCAGAGAGCGCGTTCCGCACGAGGAGCAGAGGGCGCGCAGAATGAGAGAAGCGGAAAGAGCGACGCACAGCAGGAAAAAGCACCATAAAAAACGCCATTTGACACGTTTTTCCAAGGGGCTGCTTCTCATTGCGGTTGCGCTGATTATCGGGATTGGTTCCTTCATTTTCATGAACCACATGATGAACCCTCCTACAGAGGAAATGAACCTGACGGGGAAAACCGTCTCCGTTACCATTCCCGAAGGAGCAGGCACAGATGAAATCGCAAAAATTTTGAAGGAAAACAAGCTGATTCACAGCGTATTCGGCTTTAAGCTGACCAGCAGGCTGGAGGGCTATGACGGCACATATAAGCATGGGAAATATGATATTGATACAGGGCTGACGAAGCGGCAGATTATGGAGCTGCTGCAAAGCGGCAAAACCTCTGAGGATTTGAAGGTGACGATTCCGGAGGGCTATACCGTGAAGCAGATTGCGGCAAAGGTTGCGGAAACAGAGCTTTGCACCGCGGATGAATTTATTGAGGAATGTAACAAGGGTACATTTGATTATGATTTCCTTAAGGATTTGCCTGACAGAGAATATAAGCTGGAGGGGTATCTTTTCCCCGATACCTATCTTCTGCATGAGGGCATGACGGCACATGATATCATTGATATGATGCTTGCGCGCTTCGACCAGATGTATACTAAGGAATATCAGAAGGCAGTTGCGGACAGCGGGCATACGCTGGATGAAATCGTAACCGTTGCATCCATGATTGAAAAGGAAATTAAGGTGGATGCGGAACGCGCGACAGCGGCAGGGGTAATCTATAACCGCTTGAAGGAGAATATGTCCCTTGGCATTGATGCAACCGTACTTTATGCCGTAGGAAAGACCAGCGGCGAGCTGACAACAGCCGAGCTGGAAACGGATTCTCCCTATAATACCCGTAAGAATAAGGGGCTACCCTTAGGGCCTATTTCAAACCCCGGAGAATCCTCGTTTAAGGCGGCACTGTATCCTGAGGATAATGACTATCTGTATTATGTTGTGGAGGCAGTGGGGAAGGATAACCATGTTTTCTGCAAGACCTATGATGAATTCCTGGCGGCGAAAAATGCATATAACGCCAGCGCACAGTAAAAATCAGGAGAGATGAAAAATGAATTATGTAACCGATGATACGATGAACGCCTATCTGCGCAGCGTACAGCCGATGTATGACGGCGTTCTGGGCGAGATTCAGAAGGAAGCGATTGCGGCAGAGGTACCAATCGTGCCGCCCGAGGTGGCGCGGCTTTTAAGTGTGCTTCTGACGATGCAGAAGCCGAAAAATATTCTGGAAATCGGCACAGCTGTAGCCTTTTCCGCAGGGCTGATGTGCCGCTATCTGCCTGAGGAGGGTACCGTTACCACGATTGACCGCTACGAGGTGATGCTGAAGGATGCCCGTGTGAACATTAAGCGCATGGGTCTGGAGGATAAAATCAAAATTCTGGAGGGGGATGCGGCGGATATTCTGCCGACACTGGAAGGCCCCTACGATGTGATTTTCATGGATGCGGCGAAGGGGCAGTATCAGGCGTTCCTGCCGCACTGCCTGCGGCTTCTGCCTGTGGGCGGTCTTCTTATTGTGGATGACGTGCTGCAGGGCGGCACGATTGCACAGACGCGCTTTAGCGTGCCGCGCAGACAGCGTACCATTCATAAGCGTCTGCGGAATTTCCTCTGGGAGATTACCCATCATGATGCACTGGAAACCTCTATCATCCCCATCGGGGACGGGGTAGCGCTGTGCTATAAGAAAAAGGAATTTATCCCCGAAACCAAAACAGAAGGAGAAACCAAAAATGCAGAATAAAAAGAAACTGGAGCTATTGGCACCTGCGGGCGATTTAGAAAAGCTGAAAATTGCTGTACTTTATGGTGCGGATGCCGTTTATATCGGCGGCGAGGCGTATGGTCTGCGTGCCAAGGCAAAAAATTTCGATATAGATACCATGGCGGAGGGGGTAAAATTTGCCCATGACCATGGCGTAAAGGTTTATGTAACAGCAAATATTTTCGCACATAACCCCGATTTTGAAGGGATGGCGGACTATTTCAAGGCGGTGGAAGCCATTGGCGTAGATGCGCTGATTATTTCCGATCTGGGTGTATTTTCTGTTGCAAAGGAAGCTGTTCCCAATATGGAGATTCATGTTTCCACGCAGGCGAACAACACGAACTATAAATCCGCACAGATGTGGTATAAGCTGGGCGCACAGCGTGTTGTAGTGGCGCGTGAGCTTTCTATGAAGGAAATCCGCCAGATTCGCGACAGCATTCCTGAGGATATGGAAATCGAAGCCTTTGTGCATGGCGCAATGTGCATTTCCTATTCCGGCAGATGCCTGCTGAGCAATTACCTTGCAGGCAGAGATGCGAATAAGGGGGCGTGCGCGCATCCCTGTCGTTGGAAATATCATCTGGTGGAGGAAACCAGACCGGGCGAATATATGCCGATTGAGGAAAACGAAAGAGGAACGTATATTTATAATTCTAAGGATCTCTGTATGATTGAGCATATCCCCGATATTGCAAAGGCAGGGATTTACAGCCTGAAAATCGAAGGGCGCATGAAAACGCCGTTTTATGTCGGCACGGTGGTGAAGGCATACAGACAGGCGATCGATGATTATTTCGCTGACCCGAAGCTCTATGAAAAGCGTCTGCCGTATTATCTGGCAGAGGTTTCCAAGGCGAGCCACAGAGATTACACCACAGCCTTCTATTATGGCAAGCCTGACGGCAATCAGCAGGTTTACACCAATAATTCCTATATCCGCGAGTACGATTTTATCGGCATGGTGCAGGAGGATTGGAACGAGGAAACCGGCTTCGCATGGGTGGAGCAGAGAAATAAATTTTCTGTCGGCGAGGAAATTGAGGTCATGCCCGCGCAGGGGGATTCCTATGCCATGAAGGTAACGGAAATCCGCAACCAGAACGGCGAAGCAGTTGCATCCGCGCCGCATCCGCAGGAGCTTTTGCAGGTGAAATTTGAAAAGCCTGTGAAAAAATTTGACATGCTGCGCAAGCGTCCCTCCGATGTAAAATAATTCGTTTGGATGCAAAATAACTCTTGATTTTTTGTCGAAAAAAAGCTACCATAATAATTAGTATTCTAAAGGAAAGAACGGTAAATTTTATGGAACTTACACAATGTATCAATTACTTATTAACAACTTCACAGCATACGGTTTTTCAGTTTCTCAGCGGCAAGCTTTCGGAATATGACCTGACACCTTCCCAGTATGGGGTGTTAAGCTGTTTGTGGCAGAGAGAATTTGCAACGCCGAAGCAGATTTCCGAGATTCTCTGTCTGGAAACCTCGACGATTTCCGGTGTGTTGGATCGTATGCAGAAAAAAGGGCTGATTGACCGTGTCATCAATCGGGAGGACAGACGAGAGGTTCGCGTTGTGCCGACAGAAAAGGGGAAGCAGCTGCAGGAGCCGATTACGGAAATCATTGATGAAGTAAACGAAGAAGTTTTGAAATGCTTTACGGAAGAAGAAGTAACCGCATTGAAAAACGCACTGCGTATTATCGCAGACGGCAGCCATTTTAAATAAGAGAAAAGCAGGGGAAAGCAGTTTCTGAATGGGAGCTGCTTTTTTGATTGCGAAAAGGAGAGGTTTCTTTGCGTTGATAAGCGGTTGAACTTCTGTTACACTATCCATAAGAAGAAGCGGATGCTGCGAAGGAGGGATTGGATGGATAAGGTAGTTGGAGATTTTTCGTATGAAGGTGTGGCTGCTATCCCAATCGGGGAAGATACGCGTGAATGGAAGGTTTATTTTGACAATAATTTCTGGGGACGGCCGAAAGGGGCGCGTGCCGGAACGGAAATTCGGCTCGACAGGGAATTTGACTGGGCGGGATATCATTGGGTGATTCCTGCGGTATATGCCTGTGAAAAGGGGCTTGTCATGGAGTTTTGCAGGCGTGTTGAGGTTGAGGATATTCGCGACTTTATGAAAAAATGGAACTTGAGCGCGGAAAATGATTCCTGCACACATATCAGCCAAGAGCAGCGGATGCAGTTGGATTTGGATAATCCGCTTTGCCTGCATTTCAATCCCCGATTGGAGCTGAATGGGGAAACCATGCAGATGACACATGGGAGTGGGGTGTGCTTCAATCCCTGCGTACCGGAGGGGCTGCTTCATGAACCGGAAGCGGAACGGGCATTGAAACACTATGGCTTGGATTTGTCCTACGGATGGGCGATTTACAGGTATGCATTTCCATGGGCAAATGAGACCGAAATAAAAACGCTTTCCCTTACGATGGAGCAGCAGGCATGCGATGTGCCGGGGCCGCATTTTAAGCTGCATGCGCCGGGAGATTCGTTTTCCTTTGTTCATCCGATGAACGGAACAGAATATACCTTGACGGTGCAGGCGTTGGAGCCACAGACGATGGAGCAGAATCTGCCCGGTTCAGAACAATGGCTGTACCCGATGTATCTTACCGCTATGTGCTACACCATTTCACCGGAACAGGGGAAGGATATTTCCATCTATGATTGCGCAGAAAGTGATAAGCCGATAAAAATTGCCCAAAATACAGAGCCTTTCGCACCGGAAGCGCAAAATGGTATGGTTTACTTTGGGAATGTGGTTTGTGAAACGGATGACGCAGAGAAAGGTCTGCATACGATTTATTCTTCTCTGCACTTTGAACCCGTGACGGATGATGTGGAGTGGTGTGTGATATTTCATCTGAAGCAATTTGAGGAGGAATCGTTTTTGCTGATATAAAACTACATAATAGCGGAAATGGTTTCTGAAAATAAAATAATAAAATAATGAATAAACGGAAAAGCAGTTTCTGAAGGGGAGCTGCTTTTTTGATTGCAAAAAAGTGGATAGGAATGGGATATGTAGCAGGGCAAAGCCCTGATTCTTACTGAAAAGCGGCACGTAGCTTTTTGAGTGCCTTTTTTTCAATACGGGAGACATAGGAACGGGAGATACCGAGCCGTCCGGCAATTTCCTGCTGTGTCAGTTCCTCCTGTCCCCACAGACCATAGCGGAAAATGACAACAATCTGCTCTCGTTTACTGAGACGTTCCCGTACTGCGTGCAGCATTTTTTCCGATTCGATGGCAAGATGCAGCTGTTCCGCAAAATCCAGTGTTTCGCTGTTGATGACATCCAGCATGACGATTTCGTTGCCGTCCCGATCGGTGCCAATCGGTTCATAAAGTGAAATATCGTTCTGAAATTTCTTGGAAAACCGCAGTGACATAAGGATTTCATTTGCTATTCTCCCCCCAATGCGTTTTTGATGCACTGAGGGGTTCAGTTTTTCCCAGGCCTTCATCCTCCATATCGTCATCATAATCTACATCGGAGAAGTCCACCAATTCCTCTGTTTCGTCATCACCCTCTGTATTACCGGAGAGGGCAGCAGCAATTTCCGGATACTCGATTTCATCATCTTTGACACCAAACAAAATCACATGAGCGTTGACACCATCCCATACCACCTTACGCACAATGGTGCGGATGGCTGCTCGTTTCTGCTCTATGGTCATTTCATCAATGCCATCCTTAAAGACAGTCAGCAGCTGGCGCATCAAGTCAAATTCAACATCACTGAGAGCGTGCTGCGTAGTCAGTCCTTCCAGCTCCTGAATACGTTTTTCAAGGGACTGGTATTCTTCGTTCAGTTGCTCAATTCGCTTTGTTACATGAGCCTTGGCAGGGCTGTCACCCATTTCCACGAGAGAATCCACCAGTGAATTGATTTTCTTCTCTGTTTCTGCCTTCTCTTTTCTCATATCGGAAATCCGCTGTTCGTAGTCCATGCGATTGCCGGTATAGAATTTTCGGCTCTGCTCCAACTGACTGACAAAAGTCTCCTTATCATCTGCAAGCATTTTTACCTGTTCGATGATTGCCATATCCAGTGTATTGCCGTTTGCGTTTTTGCTGTTGCACACGGTACGCTGGCTGCGCTCTTTCATTTTGCACACATAGGTGTAAATCACCTTGCCGTCAGCAGTTTTTCGCTTGCTCATTTTCGGATACATACGCTCACCGCAGCTGCAGAACAGCAGACCGGTCAGCAACGCTTCGTTACTGCGTGGTTTTCTGAAAGACTTGGACTTGTTGCGTTCCAATGACTCTTGAACCTGCACCCACACCTTGCCGGGAATTAGTCCGGGATGTTTGCCAACGGACACAATCCATTCACTCGGCGGTAACGAGATACTCGCTCTGCCTTTTTCCTGATCGGTACGATTATATGCCATCATGCCGTGAACACCGTCAAAGGCATCATGCTCGGAGAACAGGTCTGTATCATTCTTTATAAAGAAATCATACGCCTCTTGGTCAGCGACCATGTAGACCGGATTCTGCAAAATCGCTTTGACCGAGAAACGGGTAAAATATTTTCCGTTCTTTGTCTTGAACCCTTGCTTAATCAACGCCGCTTCTGTCAAAGTCAAAGAATCCGTTTCCACATACAAATCAAAAATCGTTTTGACTATATCTGCTTCTTCCGGAACAAGTTTCAACTTGCAGGCTTTCTTTGTCTTTCCGTCCACTGTAATGCTTTTTATAGCTTCGGATTCAAAGCCGGTAGGGGTTGTACCACCTAACCAGCGTCCGGTCTTTGCCAGCTCATGCATATTGTCACGGATACGCTCGGCAATGGTTTCACGCTCCAACTGAGAAAAAACAGATGCAATATACATCATGGCTCGTCCCATCGGGGTGCTGGTGTCAAACTGCTCCTTGATGGAAATAAAAGAAATATCCAAACGGGCAAGTTCTTCAATCAATCCAGAGAAGTCGCTGACATTACGGCTGATACGGTCAAGACGATAGACAATGATTGCCTTAAACTGTCCCTTTTTTTCTGCATCCAACATTCGTTTGAATGCCGGTCGGTTCAGATTCCCTCCGGAAAATCCCTCATCTTCATATACTACGATTTTATCTACAGCGGCATCACCAAAATGCACACGAACATACTCTTTGCCAAGTTCAACCTGATTGCCAATACTCTCGCCTTTCCCTGTAAATTTTGATTTACGGGAATAGAGGGCGATAACATCTTCATTTTGTCGCATCTGCTTTTCCTCCTTCTCTTGCTATGTGATGTATCATGTGCTATTATAACATAAAGTAA
>OLGI01000878.1_pt1 | contig 29123 bp, 16 predicted proteins | sample 1605221 | NCBI WGS metagenome assembly OLGI01 (sample SAMEA3888915, study PRJEB22519) | human gut metagenome | biome: human gut; feature: human-associated habitat; material: faeces | place: Denmark | collected 2010 | reverse complement strand
GGCATTATCCTTAGGATTGCCACATTCCGTCATGCTTGGTACTATCCCATACTCTCTGAGCAACTTGATATAGTCATTGCTTGCATACTGTACGCCCCTGTCTGAGTGATGGATAGGGATTACATTTTTCTCCTCAATACGGCACAAAGCCATATTAAGGGCCTCCAAAGGATACTTGGTGGAAAGGGACTCGCCAACAGAATATCCAATAATCTCTTTTGTATAATAATCCGTAATTAAAGATATATAGCAGAAATGATAGGTGCCTTCCTCTACATCATCCCAAATCTTCTGATATGTAATGTCGCTCACCCAAACTTCATTGGGCGACGATGGTATCAGTTCCTTTATCTTGTTGGGATATGTGGGTAATCCATGGCGAGAGTCCGTTGTACGAGGCTTCCGGCTGGAAGAACGTACTCCCAGCTTGTACCTTGAGATAATGTCCTCGAAACGGCAATGTCCCATGGCGTTCTCTTCTCCAAACTCCTTGCAATACATCAGCCAGAGTTTACGACCACCGATACCGGGATCTTGCTTTCGAATAGACTTAACATATTCTATAACAAATGATTCCTCTGCCAAGGTTGCCAGCGTATTATCTTCGTGCTGATAATATGCCTGACGAGTATACCCAAACAGTTTGCAGAGTCCAGAAACGCTATAGTTGCTGGATTCTGCACGAAGCTCTTTTACTGCTTGGGACCAGATTTTTTTCGCACAGGAATCTTATAAAGTCGCTCTGCGATGTCTATCATCTTGTCATAGGCGGCAGCAGCCATCTTGGCCTCATGGAGTTCTTTCTCCAAGGCTGCCAGGCGCTTCTTAAGCTCGAGATTCTCATTTGAGAGATCTTCAGGTGTTGCACTTTGCTTCATTTCGTTTACCATTTTAGGATTATCGGCTGCAAAGTTACTAAGAATTCTGTAAACACTAGTTTTACTTAACGACATTTTTGCCATTATTTCTCGAACCGGCAAGTGATACTGATAGTAACTACGAGCTACACTCACTGATAGCTCCAATTTGTCTTTATCCATTTTTCTTATCTTTAAGTTGATTTATACCCTGTCAACTTTTTCCAGGACAAGACAGAACTTAGTGAAGTACAGGCGCAGTGTTCACCACCCGTATCCTCGGACATATTCTGCACACATTTCTGCACATCTTTCACCATCTACGCCAGCTGAAACAATGCCGCCTGCGTAACCGGCGCCTTCGCCGCAAGGGAACAGGCCCTGGATGCGCACGTGCTGCAGGGTGTCGCGGTCGCGGACGATTCTTACAGGCGATGAAGTTCGGGTCTCCATGGCTATCAATGTGGCCTCGTTCGTGAGGAAACCATGCGCATTCTTGCCGAAGGTCTTGAAACCTTCCTGCAATCGCTTGGTTACGAAACCTGGCATCCAGAAATGCAGCGGACTGCTGATCAAGCCCGGCGCATAACTGCTCTTTGGCAAGTCATAACTCAGGCGGTTGTTCACAAAGTCGGCCATGCGCTGTGCCGGTGCAGTCTGCTTCATGTTGCCCTGCTGCCAGCATTGTTTTTCCACAATCTGCTGGAAATACATCATTGCCAATGGGTCTTTCTCCAAATCCTCTGCGGTGAGATGGGAAGCCCCTGCCGAATCAGAACCAGGAACACCATGGTCGATGACAAACTGGGCCACATCCTCAGGATGCGTCTCTACCACCATACCCGAATTGCTCCAGGCAGTGCCACGATTGCTCGGACTCATTCCGTTTACCACCAGCTGCTCAGGACCCGTTGCCGCTGGAATCACGAAACCGCCAGGACACATGCAGAAACTATACACACCACGCCCATCTACCTGGGTAACAAAGCTGTACTCGGCAGCAGGAAGATATTTGCCCCTGCCGTTCCTGTTGTGATACTGTATCTGGTCGATGAGCTGGGACGGATGCTCCAGTCGCACGCCCACGGCGATTCCCTTGGCCACTATCTCGATTTTACTTGAAGCCAGATAGCGGTAGACATCACGGGCACTATGACCGGTGGCAAGGATGACAGGCCCCCGATAGGTTTCCTCGGCACCCGTTGCCAGGTTGATGGCCTCCACGCCAATCACCCGGTCGCCTTCCAGGATCAGCTGGGTCATCTTGGTCTGGAAATGCACTTCGCCGCCACAATTGATGATGGTGTTGCGCATGTTCTCGATGACGCGGGGCAACTTGTCGGTTCCGATATGCGGATGCGCATCGGCAAGGATATTCGTGTTGGCGCCGTGCTGGCAGAACACGTTCAATATCTTGTCTACGCTGCCACGCTTCTTGCTGCGGGTGTAGAGCTTGCCGTCGCTGTAGGCACCGGCTCCGCCCTCGCCGAAGCAGTAGTTGCTTTCGCCATCCACCTTCTGGGTCTTCGTGATGCTGGAAAGGTCTTTCTTGCGTTCACGCACGTCCTTTCCACGTTCCAGGACGATGGGGCGATAGCCCAGTTCGATGAGTCGCAGGGAGGCAAAGAGTCCGCCAGGTCCCTCTCCCACCACGATGACTCTCGGCTTGGAGCTCACATCCGGGTATTCCGTATGCACATACTGGTCGTCCTGCGGATATTCGTTGATGTAGGTACGCACCTTCAGATTGACGAAGATGGTGCGCTGGCGGGCATCGATGCTGCGCTTCAGTATGCGCACCTGGTTCAGGGTTCTTACATCCAGCCCCTTCTCCTTGGCGAGATAGCGCTTGATGCCTTCCTCGCTGGCTGCCTGTTCTGGCAGAATTCTTATCTGAAACTCCTGTATCATAAATTAAATTGCTTTAAACTCTAAACTATTAACTCTAAACTATCAACTTCTTCCTAAACTTCCATTGTTGCCAGCACTTCGCGCGTATCCAGATGATACATGGTGAATTTTCCATTCTCCAAAGTAGCGAATGTTGGCACATTTCCGCCCTTCGGGAAGGTGATGCTGCCCGTGTTCACGATGCCCTGACCCTCTTCGTTATGCGAGAGTTCCCAAAGATGGGAATGACCGTAGATGATGCAGTCGTATGGACCTTTTGGCATGTTCTCCTTATTATATACGTGGCCATGGGTCAAGAGATAGCGCTTGCCGTTGTCTACCAGCAGGGCGTAAGTCTCCATAATAGGGAAATCAAGCAGCATCTGGTCTACCTCCGCATCGCAGTTGCCACGCACGGCAACAATCTTGTCAGCCAGGGCATTCAGCCGCTCCACGATGCCCTTGGGGTCGATGCCCTCGGGAATGCGGTTGCGGGGACCATAGTTAATGATGTCGCCCATAATGCACATCATGTCGCACTTCTCCTGCTCGAAGAAATCGAGCACTTTCTCCAGCGCCGGCAAGCAGCCGTGGATATCTGAAAACAATAAATACTTCATTCTTTATACTTCTATCTATTTTTGTTCTATCTGTTTTTGTTTTAAAACCATCCGCAAAATTACGGATTTTCTCTGAAACCTCCAAACTTTTTCGGGATATTTTTCAGCATTCCCTATAATATAATAAGGTATATAAGGGGATAGAGTCTGTAAATCCAAGAAAAACGAGGTTTTTTACCTACAATCTGCCACTTTTTCATTTATTTTTTTGGCAGTTTGATAGAAAATTCGTACTTTTGCCCTCAAGTTTTGACACGGCCCCGGTCGTTTCGGGGGTGGCATTACATTACCAACGCAAAATTCAATAACGTATGAAAGTATTAAAATTCGGCGGAACATCAGTTGGTTCCGTAAAAAGCATCCTCAGCTTGAAACGTATTGTTGAAAATGAGGCTAAGAAACAGAGTGTAGTGGTTGTCGTGAGCGCGCTTGGCGGAATCACGGACAAACTCTTGCAAACCTCTCAGCTTGCCCTCAAGGGTGATGAACAATGGAGAGTCGAATTCGACGCCATGGTTGATCGCCACCACAAGATGATAGATACGATCATCACCGACACAACAGACAGAGAAAATCTTTTTAAAGCAGTTGATGCCCTCTTCGAGCAGTTGAAGAGCATCTACTTCGGTGTGTATCTTATCCACGACCTCAGCGAGAAGACTCAGGATGCCATCGTGAGTTATGGAGAACGACTCAGTTCAAAGATTGTTGCCACCCTGATACGTGGCGCCAAATGGTTTGATTCACGCAATTTTATCAAGACCGAGCGCATCAACGGCAAGGGCAAGCACACTTTGGACAGCGAGCTGACCAGCAAGCTGGTGAAGGAAACCTTTGCCGAGCTGCCTCGCATTTCTCTCGTACCGGGTTTCATTAGCCGCGACAAAAACACGGAGCGTACCACCAACCTGGGTCGTGGTGGCAGCGACTACACCGCAGCCATCATTGCTGCTGCCCTGGATGCCGAGGTGCTCGAAATCTGGACAGATGTGGATGGCTTCATGACTGCCGATCCACGCGTCATCAAATCTGCCTATACCATCAACGAACTGAGTTACGTTGAGGCGATGGAGCTTTGCAACTTTGGTGCAAAGGTCATCTACCCTCCTACCATCTACCCAGTTTGCGTCAAGAATATTCCTATCAGAGTGAAGAATACCTTCAATCCTGATGCCCCTGGTACCATCATCAAGAACAAGATTGATGCCGACCAGAAGCCTATCAAGGGTATTTCTTCCATCAACGGAACCGCCCTCATCACCGTCACCGGTCTTTCCATGGTGGGTGTGATTGGTGTGAACCGCCGTATCTTCACTGCCCTTGCCAACGAGGGAATCTCCGTGTTCATGGTTTCTCAGGCTTCTTCCGAGAACTCCACCTCTATCGGTGTGCGTGAACAGGATGTGGAAGAGGCTGTAAGCGTATTGAACAATGAGTTCAAGAACGAGATTGCCGACGGCGCCATGTTCCCAATGCACGCTGAGTGCGGACTGGCTACCATCGCCATCGTGGGCGAAAACATGAAGCATGCTGCCGGTATTGCCGGTAAACTCTTCGGTACGCTCGGACGTAGCGGTATTTCTGTCATTGCCTGCGCACAGGGTGCTTCTGAGACCAATATCTCTTTCGTAGTGAAGAGCGATTACCTGAGAAAGTCGCTCAACGTGTTGCACGACAGTTTCTTCCTCTCAGAATATAAGGTACTCAACCTCTTTATCTGTGGTGTGGGTACCGTGGGCGGAAAGCTCATCGAACAGATCAAGAATCAGTATGCCGACCTCATGGAGCGCAGCAAGCTGAAGCTGAACGTGGTGGGTATTGCTTCTTCCAAGAATGCCATCTTCAACCGCGAGGGACTCAACCTGGAGTCTTATCAGGAAGAGCTGAAGCAGTCGGCTCCTAGCAGTCCGGAGTTGCTCCGCGATACGATTCTCGCGATGAACATCTTCAACAGCGTATTCGTAGACTGTACGGCGAGCAAGGATGTGGCTTCCCTCTATCAGAGTCTGCTGGAGCACAACGTGAGTGTGATTGCTGCCAACAAGATTGCGGCTTCCAGCGAATATGAGAATTACGAGAAGCTGAAGAAGACAGCCATCCAGCGTGGCGTGGTATTCCGCTTCGAGACCAACGTGGGTGCTGGTCTTCCTATCATCGGAACCATCAACGACCTGCGTAACTCAGGAGATAAAATCCTTAAGATTGAGGCAGTTCTCTCTGGAACGCTCAACTTTATCTTTAACGCCATCTCCAGCGTGGTTCCATTCTCTGAGACCGTTAAACTGGCGAAGGAGAAGGGTTACAGTGAGCCAGACCCACGCATCGACCTCAGCGGTATGGACGTGATTCGCAAGCTCGTTATCCTCTCCCGCGAGGCAGGCTACCGCGTAGAACAGGAAGATGTAGAGAAGAATCTCTTCGTGCCGGATGAGTTCTTCAAGGGAAGCCTTGATGAGTTCTGGAAGAAACTTCCTAAGCTCGATGCTGACTTCGAGGCCAAGCGAAAGACCCTCGACCTGGAGCACAAGCGCTGGCGCTTCGTTGCCACTCTCGATGGCGGAAAGACTTCTGTTGGCCTGCAGGCTGTAGGCCCAGAGCATCCGTTCTACAACCTGGAGGGAAGCAACAACATCGTATTGCTCACCACTGAGCGCTACAAGGAGTACCCTATGATGATTCAGGGCTACGGAGCCGGAGCCAGCGTAACTGCTGCCGGTGTATTCGCCAACATCATGAGTATCGCCAACGTATAATTCAGTCGTATCAATCAATAAAGGATAACAATTATGAAGCATATTATCATTTTAGGCGACGGCATGGCCGACCACCCAGTGGAAAGACTGGGTGGCAAGACCTTGCTTCAGTACGCCAACAAACCCTATATGGATATGCTTGCCAAGAAAGGCAAGACAGGAAGACTCGTTACCGTGCCAGATGGTTTCCATCCGGGTTCTGAAGTAGCCAACAGCTCAATCATGGGCTACGACCAGAATGAGGTTTACGAGGGACGCGGACCGCTGGAGGCTGCCAGCATCGGCTACGAGATGAGTCCGAACGATTTCGCCCTGCGCTGCAACATCATCAATGTGAACGACGGCATCATCGTAACCCACAACGGCGGCAACCTGGAGACGGAAGACGCTGATGTGCTCATCAAGTATCTGAACGAGAAGCTCGCCAGCCAATATCCGGGCATCGTGAAGTTTATCACGGGCATCCAGTATCGCCATCTGCTTATCATCAAGGGCGGTAACAAGTATGTGGATTGCGCACCTCCTCACGACCATCCGAACGAGGAATGGAAACCCCTGCTCGTGAAGCCGATGGAAGGCGTTGATGCTGCTCTGCTTGCCGGCAACAGCGACAAGACTCCTGCCGAGGATGTGGCTGAGAATGGCGGCACACTGAGCGACGAGTATCGCATGAGTGCACAGCAGACTGCCGACCTTCTGAACGAACTGATTCTGAAGAGTCAGGAGATTCTGGAGAACCATCCTTTCAACGTGGCACGCAAGGAGCGTGGCGAGCGCATGGCCAACATCATCTGGCCTTGGGGCGGCGGCTACCGTCCGCACATGCTCACCCTCTCGCAGATGTATCCACAGATTAAGAAGGGTTCCGTGATTTCTGCAGTGGATCTGATTCGTGGCATCGGTCATTATGCAGGCCTCCGCAACATCATCGTTGAGGGGGCTACGGGTCTTGCCAACACCAACTACGAGGGCAAGGCGGCTGCGGCTATCCAGGCCTTGAAGGATGGCGATGATTTCGTGTATGTTCACGTAGAGGCGAGCGACGAGGCGGGCCATGATGGCGACCTGGAGCTGAAGCTCAAGACCATCGAGAATCTCGACCAGCGCCTCATCAAGCCTATCTTCAACGAGGTAAGCACCTGGGATGAACCTGTCTGCATCGCCGTATTGCCTGACCATCCTACTCCTGTGGAGATTCGCACCCACGTAAAGGAGCCGGTGCCTTTCATCATCTATTATCCAGGCATTGAGTCGGATAGCGTAGAGAAATACGATGAGGAGAGTTGCGTGAGCGGAAGCTACGGCTTGCTGCAGTTGCAGGACTTCATGAACGCATTTATGGCAATTAATTAAAAATCAAGAACTTAATGATAGCCACACACTCTCTCAAGCAAAGAGGCTAATCATAAAGTTCAATGTTCAAAATTCAAAGTTCAAAGTAAAAAAATGAAATATTATTCAACAAATAAGAAAGCACCAATCGCCGATTTGCACAAGGCGGTAGTTAAGGGTTTGGCAGAAGACCGTGGTCTCTATATGCCAGAAATCATCAAGAAGTTGCCACAGGACTTCTTCGACAACATCGAGAAGCTGAGCTTCCAGGAGATTGCCTACAAGGTAGCTGACGCCTTCTTCGGCGAGGATGTGGATGCTGATTCACTGAAGAAGATTGTTTATGACACCCTGGCGTTCGACTGCCCGGTGGTTGAGGTGGAGCCAAACATCTACTCGCTGGAGTTGTTCCATGGTCCTACCCTCGCCTTCAAGGATGTGGGTGCCCGTTTCATGGCTCGTCTGCTTCAGTACTTCGTACGCCAGGAAGGCAAGGAGGAGGTGAACGTGCTCGTAGCAACATCGGGTGATACGGGCTCTGCTGTAGCCAATGGTTTCCTCGGCGTGGAGGGAATCCATGTTTACGTGCTCTATCCAAAGGGCAAGGTGAGCAAGATTCAGGAGAGCCAGTTTACTACCCTCGGCCAGAACATCACAGCCCTCGAGGTAGATGGCGTATTCGACGACTGCCAGGCACTGGTGAAATCTGCGTTCATGGACGAGGAGCTGAACAAGCACATGAAGCTGACTTCTGCCAACTCTATCAACGTGGCCCGCTTCCTGCCTCAGGCATTCTACTATTTCAACGCCTACGCCCGCATGAAGGAGAAGGGCTTGGCCGACAAGCTGGTAATCTGTGTGCCTAGCGGTAACTTCGGCAACATCACAGCCGGACTCTTCGGTCATGAGATGGGCTTGCCTATCCATCGCTTCATCGCAGCCAACAACGCCAATGACATCTTCTACGAGTATCTGCAGACTGGCAAGTATAATCCTCAGCCTAGCAAGCAGACCATCGCCAATGCCATGGACGTGGGCGACCCATCTAACTTCGCCCGTATCTACGACCTCTACAAGGGTGACCACGATGCCATTGCAGCCTACATCAGCGGTGCTACCTACAAGGACGACCAGATAGCAGACACCATGAAGAAGTGCTACAACGAAACCAAGTATGTGCTTGACCCTCATGGCGCTTGCGGTTATCAGGCATTGAAGGAGCAGTTGAAGCCAGGCGAGGTAGGTGTGTTCCTGGAGACAGCTCACCCAGCCAAGTTCAAGGAGAAGGTGGACAGCATTCTCGGAACAGACATCGAGATTCCAGCCCGCCTTGCAGAGTTCATGAAGGGCGAGAAGAAGAGCATCCAGATGACCAAGGACTTCGCTTCGTTCAAGAACTATCTGATGAATGAATAAGATGAAAATCGTTATTTTAGACGGCTATGCTGCCAACCCAGGCGATTTGGATTACCATCGCCTGGAGCAGCTTGGCGAGGTGGTGGTTTATCCACGAACCTCTGACGAGGAAAAGGTGGAGCATGCCAAGGATGCAGACATCATCTTATTGAATAAGGTGCAGATGGATGCAGAGACCCTGGCGCAACTTCCCCAACTGAAATACATCGGCATTCAGGCCACGGGCTTCAACGTGGTTGACATTGAGGCGGCGAAGAAGCTGGGCATCATCGTAACCAACATTCCGGCCTACAGCACGGATAGCGTGGCGCAGATGACATTCGCGCTGATTCTTGCCATTACCAACCGCGTGGAGCATTACACCCAGGAGAACCGCAACGAGCGCTGGGCTTACAACAAGGATTTCTGTTATTGGGACACCCCATTGATGGAGCTTGCCGGCAAGACCTTCGGTATCATGGGACTGGGTAATATCGGAATGAAGGTGGCCAACATCGCCCGCCAGTTTGGTATGAACATCTGTGCCTGCACCAGCAAGCCATCCAGTTCCCTGCCTGAGTGGATTCAGAAGGTAAGCAAGGAGGGGTTGCTTTCTACGAGCGATATTCTCTCGCTGCATTGTCCGCTTTCTGATGATACCTATCATTTCATCAATGCCGAGAACATTGAGAAGATGAAGGATACGGCCATCCTGATCAATACGGGACGTGGAGCACTGGTAGATGAGACTGCCGTTGCTGCTGCCCTCCATGCCGGAAGTCTGGGCGCCTATGGTGCAGACGTGATGGAACAGGAGCCTCCTTCGAAGGAGAATCCGCTGTTTGATGAGCCTAATGCTTATCTCACTCCTCACATAGCCTGGGCAACCTACGAGGCACGCGAGCGACTGAACAAGCAGGTGGCTGCCAATGTTGAGGCTTTCATCAACGGAAAGCCAATCAACGTGGTGAATCCCTAAGACGGAATTTAAAAAATAAAATACTTCAATAAAAAGAGGCTGGTGCACATCGCATCAGCCTCTTCTTTTTATTTTATTGAAATATAATTGATTATTTGAACCAATCATCTGTTTGATTATTCCGTAACCAGCGTAAATTCTGCACCAGAAGCGAAATCCTGTCCGTTCTGCTCATTCAAGGCGCGCAGGCGAACGTAGCGGGCTTTCACCGGCTTGCCGAACATCACCTTCTGAAGCTTGGCACTCTTTTCGAACTTACCCTTCAAGATTGGGTTGCCCCAGTTCTTGTTGTCGTTGCTTACGTAAATCTCGTAATCCTTGATGCAGCCGTTCAGCGAACCATCCTGGCGAGGCAGATAGGTGAAGCCCTTGATAACCTTCTCCTTACCGGAATCGAAGTCTACCCAGTGAGGGTACTTCGCCAAAGTGATGGAATACATCGTGTGCCAGAAGGTTGAAGGGTCGCCATCTACCAAGTAAGACGCATCGCCCTCATCTGGTTCCTGGCTCGAAGCAAAGGCAATCTGCAAACCGGCACTCTGCTGGTTCTGCTTCATCTGCTTCATTATCTCCTTCGCCATCTCTCTGCCCGTGGCAGAAACCTTCACCAGGTTACCCAGCTCTGACTTCACGGCTGGACGGATGATGAAACCGAAGGTGGTTGGCGTGCTGCGTACCTGATCTGGAGTCAACGGACCACCCTGGCCGCAACTTGCACCACCCAGTCCGGTAACCTTCGCATCCAGGTGCAGATGGGTTCCGCTGCTCTTAGGCAACTGGTATGGATGAGCTGCCAGAGTCAACTCCTGCTGGCTCCAAGGAAGAGCCGATGCTGACATGGTGCTGTCTGAAATGAACACGACGCCCTGCTGCTGGCTGTTGGTAACGGCGCACCAGCGAACCTCCTCGCGGTTGCCCTGTGACTGAGGCTTAGGGAGCATGATGCCCTGCTCTGCCACCGGACTATGGTACCAACCGATAAACTGGCTGGTCTTGCGGTCGTTATAGTTGTTCACCGGTCCACGGCCGTAGTAATCATACTGATTCAGCTCGCTTGGCAAAACCATAGAATATCCGATGCGAGGCAGGATCACCTTCGAGCGGTTGGCTCCGATGGCACTCTGCATCTCGATGGAACCGTCCTTGTAGATGGTGTAGATCTGACGGGAAGTGAACTTCAGGTCAGCATCCGTCAAGGCGTGCTTGTTCTTCTCGAAATTGTAGCAAGACTCTGGGTCGCGGTCGCGGTTGCCATAGTTCACGTCGCATCCTTCCTTGCCCTGACTCTCCACGGTGAAGTCGAGCTTGTAGGTTCCATCCTTCTTGTTAGGCGTGCAAGTCCAGCTCTTCACCACGTGCTGCAGGTCGTACAATCCGTTTCTGAACCATGCATTGTGGTAGCCGATTCCAGCATCGTTATCTGTAGGCGCACGGTAAGCATCCAGCTGAGGGCCATTGCCATCCTTGATGATTACCTGATTGCCGTACTTCAGGCTGTAGATGGCACCGGTGTTCAAATCGAAAGCCACCTGGAAGTTCTCGCCCGTGATGTTGGCACGCTTCGCCGCCTTATCCAGCTGATACTTCATCGCCTTGCCCCCCTTGGTAACAGCAGCGATAGACGGAGCGGCAACATCGGCACCCTTCACTCTCAACTGCTCCTCCATCTGAACATAGCCCTTGGAAGCCCAAGGCATGTCCTTGCCCAGCAGGAACTGGATGGTAACGAAGTACTCGCTCTTAGGATCCAGGCTCGCATAGTCGTAAGGCAAGGTGTAGATGCCCTTCTCGCGAGGCCCCACGATGTTCTTGGCTCCCTGCAGCGGCTGGTTCTTCTTCACGCATACGCCGTCCTGATAGAGCGACCAGACTATCTGATAGTTCTTTAGCGGCTCGAAGTAGTTCTTGTTGAAGATTTCAATCTGTCCCTGCTTCATGTCGATGGCCTTGACGCCCACGTTCTGGTAAACCTTCTTCACCTCGTAGTACTGAGCCTTAGGCGTAAGGTCTGGGCGCATGATTCCGTTCATGCAGAACATACCGTCGTTAGGCTTGTTATCCTTACCGAAGTCGCCTCCGTAAGCCCAGTAGGTCTTTCCTGTGGCAGGATCCTGCTTGTCCAAAGCCTGGTCAACCCAGTCCCAGATGGCTCCACCCATCAAGAAGTTGGTGCTCTCGATAGCGTCCCAGTAATCTATCAGGTTACCGCAGGCGTTGCCCATGGAATGCGCATACTCCGAGATGTGGAACGGATACTTCAGATTATATTTGCCCTGAACGGCTCCCTGCACCCAGGCGATGGATGGATACTGGTTGGAACCCATATCCACGATGTCGTTGTTGCGTTCATACTGCACAGGGCGACTGGTATCGTAGGCCTTGATGGCATTGTAGCAATCTACGAAGTTCTTTCCAGGACCCGCCTCGTTGCCCAAGCTCCAGATAACCACCGAAGGATGGTTTACGGTGGCGTGAACCATCTCCATGTTTCTGGCGATGTGGGCATTGCGGAACTCCGGAACGTGAGAAAGACTCTGCTTGCCGTAGTAATACTCATGGCTCTCGATGTTTGCCTCGTCCTCCAGGTAAATGCCGTACTTGTCGCACAGATAGTACCAATAAGGCGCATCCGGATAGTGGCAGTTGCGCACGTGGTTGATGTTACCGCGCTTCATCAGGAATACCTCGTGTTCCATCTGTTCACGGCTCACGGTGTGTCCTGTCTGAACATTATTCTCGTGGCGGTTTACGCCCTTCAGCTTGATAGGCTGTCCGTTCAGATAGTAGTATCTTCCTGCAAGTCCGAACTCGTCCTTATCGGCAGGCGTATCCTTGATTTCCACCTTTCTGAAACCTACGTAGGTAGAGAATGTCTGAACGGTTCTGCCCTTGGCGTCCTTCAGTTCGCCCACCAAAGTGTAGCGGTGAGGAGCCTCAGCACTCCAGAGGTTCACCTTGTTGGCTGCATCGAGTGTAGCTTCGAGACTGATTTCGTCCTTTGCTTTCAGCTTGCCTTCCAGCTTAGCCGATGCGACAACGCCACTGAGCAGGGTGTTCTCGTCGGAATAAAGGCGGTTGGCGTAGAGCGAATACTGGATAGTATAGCCCTTGATGGCCTTTTTGGAGAGGTTCTCAAGCTGGGCTGTAATATGCAGTTTGGCGTTGGTATAGGTGTCATCCAGGTCTGGAATCGCCTTGATGTCGCTGATCTGAACTTGAGGCTTGGCGGTAAGAGCCACGGTACGGAAGATGCCCGGCAGGCGGAACATGTCCTGACTTTCTAGAAAGGATCCGTCGGAATGGCGATAAACTTCTACAGCCACAGTGTTCTCTTCTCCCTCCTTATTTAAATAAGGTGTAATATTGAATTCTGCCAGATTTCGTGAGTTCTTTGAGAATCCCACGTACTTGCCGTTGATGTAGAGATAGAAGAAGGAATCCACGCCGTCGAAGTTGAGATAGATTTCCTGTCCCTTCCAGTCGGCAGGCACGGTGAAGGTTCTGCGATAGGAACCTACTTCGTTGCGGTTGCGGTAGGTCATCCAGTCTTTTGGCGGTGTACGCATCACTCCTCCCTTCCAGTCGTTCATCGGCTGCCAGGAGTGCTGGAAGATGACACGCTGGTTGGAATAGAGCGGATCTCCATACTTGTTCTTTCCGTCTCTCTGCAGTCCAGCCATGTTCCAGCTTACCGGCACCTTGATGTCGTCCCATTTCGACACGTCATAGTCGGTACGGAAGAAATCCTTCGGACGTTCATCCGGATTCGGAGCCCAGTGGAATTTCCACATGCCATCGAGTGATTTCCAGTAGGAACTGTTTTCCGGCAAAACCTTTCTAGCCTCATCGATGTTTCTGAACGAGAAGAACCAGGCGTGCGGCTGCAGCTTGTTAACAGCCACGGAATCAGGACTTTGCCATTCCCATCCCGTAGGTGCAGCCTGCTGCTGGTAGAAATATCCTCCCAGCGTGCCGTCGGCCCAGGCGGCTGGAGCACAGAGCATTCCAGCCAAAAGTAATAAATATGTTCTATTCATTTAGTTATGTTGTTTACGATAAGTTTGCTTCTTGGGAGCCAATTTCTTCCAGGAAGCAAACTTTTCTTGATAATTCTAATTTTCTGATGATTATCTTTATGTCATAATCATCCTTATTTCTTGGCAACCATCGCCTTCTTGGCAGCAGCCACTGCCTTGTTGTACTTGGCTGTGGCACTCTTTACGGCCTTGGCGTTGTTTGCCTTCTTGGCAGCAGCCACTGCATCATAGAGCTTCCACAGATTATACTTGGCAGTAGCTTCCTTCTGAGCCTTGGTGTAGGCAGCAGCGGCAGCCTCGGTAGCAGCCTCGTCGGCTGGAGAAGCATACTGATGCTTGTAACCCTGCTCCTTGTTCCAGAAACCACGGGTGAAATCAGGGAAGGTTACAGGTGCACAGTTGTTATCCATAGAAATGGCACCCAACTCTGCCAGCGAGCACCACTCAGCCAAGTCGTAAACGTCCATATCCAATGGCAAACCATTCTGCAGGCAGTAAACCAATCGGGAATCCATGATGAAGTCCATACCTCCGTGACCCATCTGACGACCCAGCTCACCATACTTCTTCAAGATTGGGTGATAGTATTTCTTCACCAGTGCAGCCTTCTGCTCCTTGTTCATGAAGCCGTGAGCATTGAGATTATCCATCTGAGGCGCGCCTGTTCCCTTCAATGCTTCGCCTGAAAGGGCGAACTCCTCGGTAGGATACTTGGTAGCGTAACCCTTGGTACCGGTCAACTTAAACAGTCGGTTGTATGGCTGAGGAGTCATCACGTTGTGCTGAATCTCTACCACCTTACCCTTGGCTGTACGCATCAAGGTAGTGGTATGGTCGCCGTTGCGGTACTCCTTGCACTCCTTGCCGCTCTTCTTGGAAACCCAATCCTTACCTACGAAAGATTCTGTATCCATCGCAACCAATGTGGTGAAGCGGTCGCCACGGTGGATGTTCAGACACTGAGCCACAGGACCCAAGCCGTGTGTAGGATAAACGTCACCACGGTTCTCCATGTTGTACTTCATGCGCCAGTGCAGATTGTCCTTGTCGTTATCATTAGGGTCTTTCCAGTAAGCATCCCAGAAGTCTTCCAGGCAGTGGATGTAGGCGCCCTCGGCACGGATGATGTTGCCGAACACGCCGGCCTGAGCCATTGCCAGGGCGTTCATCTCGTAATAGTCGTAGCAGCAGTTTTCCAGGATGAAGCAATGCTTGCGGGTCTTCTCACTCATGTTGATCAGGCTCCAGCACTGGTCCAGGTTCATGGCACTAGGCACCTCGATGGCAGTATGCTTGCCGTTTTCCATGGCACACTGAGCCACTGGGAAATGGTGGTTCCAGTCGGCAGCGATGTAAACCAGGTCGATGTCTGGGCGCTTGCACAGTTCCTCGTAACCCTTTTCTCCGCTGTAGATGGCAGCCGGTTTCAAGCCCTGCTTGCGCAGGAATTCCTGCGATTTCTCAGCGCGCTCCTCCTCGTAGTCGCAAAGAGCCACGATTTCAACACCAGGAATGTGGCAGAATCTCATCACCGCCCATGGTCCACGCATACCGAGTCCCACGAATCCCACGCGCACGGTCTGCAATTTTGGAGCCTTGAGCCCCAATACGTTCTGCTGTCCGGCAGGACGTTCTGGAGTTTCCACTACGATAGTACCCTTGTCCCAATGCCACTTGGTATTAGGCGACAACGACTGTGCGCCTGCTGTAAGAGAGAATGCAGCCAAAGACGCAATCAAAAAGCTTTTGATTTTCATTTTTTTCATCTAGCAACACTGTTAGTTAGAATATATTTAGGAGTCCCGGTGGTCTCTGAAGGTCCGGGATTATGTAGCATCATTGGCATCATCTGTTTTAGTGTTGCATTAGAAAACAGACAAACCTCTGAAAACCACTGCAAATATACGAATAATATTTGAGATTTCGCATATCTTTTAGAAATTTTTTAATAAAAGAAGGGAAAAGATAAAATTTCTTATAATCTTTTCCCCTGAATATCAATTTTGATTAGTGCAGATTGCAAAGACGAAGTTTCAGTCGCTTGCCATCTGCAACCACAATGTAGATGCCGGAAGATGGAGCCGTAATAGAGCCATTTCGGCTGCTACCCACCAACTTACCATCGGCAGAGAACAACTCCAGCAGTTTCACGCCATCGGCTGTGATGGTCTTGCCGGCAATGTGTAGATGCGAAGCCAACTGCACTGCAGGAGCAGAAATGCCATTAGAAACCTCTACCTCACCATACGCGATGGTATAAGCCTCCACCTCGTTGCTTCTAAAGGCCATCTGAGTAACTCTTCCTTCCTCATCATAGTCAAAGAGACGCGCAGGACCATCAGGACCCTCATAAACAGCCAGGCGATTCTTGCTGTCAATATAATAGGTATATGGTTTACCTCTGTAGAAAGCCTCTACTATCTTATAACCATCTTCTTGGCGCTCAGAATAGGAGAAGTCACGGAAAGAAGAATTAGCAGTATCCCAACTATTCGTCTCCTCATTCCATCCGTAAGAGATTTCAGAAACACCCTCGCATGCAGGAACCAGGAAGAAGTCGTTGAAGAGACTCTGCGGAATGATGGCAGGCAGCGGATTGCTAGGCAGCGTGCATGATACAGCCCCGAAAGAATAAGCTGCATATTCTGTCTTTTGGCTAGGTTTCCACTCCCCATCTTCCTTGTTGTAAATCTCTGTCCATTTCTTTGTACCATCAGCATTCTTATCTTCCAGGATAGTCTGGTATTCCTCGATAGCCTCGCCGTTCCACCTACGAAGAATGGTAACACTCACACCATCAGCATTCGTTGATGAAAGAGGAGGAATGTTCATGTGTGAAATTTTCCAGTCGTTGGCATCCTCATCCCAATTATAGTAAGTTTCAATGCCGTCAATCTGTACCACGGTGCGCTCCTTTTCCTCAATCTCGCCATCCTCGTCATAATCCGTATAGATGATTTCCGTGGAGCCATCAGCCAGAAGTTTAGCCGATTCTATTTCTTCCAGATACATCACGCCATTGCCGTTTGCCTCATAATAAGTAGCCACGTATCCATTATCTGTATATTTTACCTCACTTGTTTCGCTAAGCTTACCATCTTCATAGATTTCCGACCATACACCATATCCCAATTCGTTGGTCTTGACAGTAGTATGGTTTTCAGAACCGGCACCCAGTGTAATTGTAGCATTCTTCAGCGCCACCCATTTACCATTCTCATACTCTTCCATGACGCTAGGAGAACGCCATTTCTGAACATCCTCCCCCGATCTGATGCGTCTGGTTTCCTTGCCATGGGCATCATAGAATGTAAGGAGAACTTCATCTGAATTATCAGAATGTTTTAATACCGTATAACTGTTGTCAGCAGCGATATAGTATTCCGAGTTATCGCTGATGAAATCACCATTTTCCACCTTTTCATAGGTAGTGTTAACATCTTCTAACTCACCATCATCGTAATAAAAATGGGTATGCTTTACGAGATTGAGGGTTGGATGATTCACCCAGTCGTAAGCATCTTTTCTCTGAATCTGATATTGCTGTGTTGACCCGTCGTAGCTGTAAACAGTTTTTTCTCTATGCTTCCCGTCGTTTACAGCAAAACTGGAGTCGAAGTTTTGGGTCTGTGCAATTCTTTCATTGAATTCCCAGTTCACGCCATCAGATGATCGATAGTATGTCAGCGTAACATAGCCTTCAGCAGGCTGGTTCGCTCACAGGGTACCATTTCTGAGCATCATTATCAAATCCTGTTACCTTGATGCTGAGGATACGCCCCTTTTCATCAAAGGCACGTTCGGTTTTGAGCTTAGCAATCACCTCGTTCTGTACATTCTTCGTGGTACGTAGAAGAGTGATCCATTTATGCTGAGAATTGTAGGAATATTCAAAGGTTTCAACGCTCTTATCAGAATAGTTTATCTGAGCGATATTACCTTGCGAGTCATAATTTATCTTTCCTTCCGGATCAGCTTTAGCTCCATCAGAATGGATGAAGGCCACCGGAAGCATTTTCTTGACGGTTTGTCCTTCAATATCAGCAGCATTCACAGTACGCATCTGTTCGGTGCGCACTACTTGTGCCTGAGCAGGCATCAAGCCAATCATGGCAAACAAGAAAACTGTGTAAAATTTCTTCTTCATAAGCAGTGAGTTTATTATTATTTATATTGTTTATTCTAAACCGATTGTAAGCCTATAGCATAGGCCTAGCGGAAGACTGAAAATACCAAATTATATTAGATAATTCTGCAAAAGGGGGACTTCAGCCTTCAATCTTCCAATCTTCTATGGTTCCCGTTTCTGAAGAGAAGCTGCATCCAATTTTAAAGAGTTTTCTTTTATCATTGGCATACTCACGGGCATATCCCCTATTATTTATCTGCAACAATGCCTCCTGAGCAGTTCCGTCAAGTTTGAACTCAAAGATATAGATAAACTTCAAGGTCTCAACTATGCAATCTACCCTACCTTGGCTCTGCACCTTCTCCGTATAAACCGTATATGTGCTCAAAAGTCGCAGCAGAAGATAAAAAGTATAATGGAAATAACGCTCCTTTTCCCGTTCCGAATCCTTGCGGCGCATCGTATAAGGAATACTTGATAGGAAAGCTGTAAGATGGACTTGAAAATCATCCAGGTTACCTTTCCTTAAAGCAGAAATAGCCGTAACTATCCAATTATCAATGTTGTCTTTCGGCTCCAAATAATTGTTGGCCATCAGAGTAACAAAGCCACGCTTTACTTCATCATTCGGATAATCTAACATGAAAGTATTCATCTCACGATCATAATCCTTGATGGTAAGATAACCGCTCTGGAATATCATAGGCAAAGGCTTTTCCTTATCTGCACGATAATCTACAAACTGATTGGTCATATAATACTTACCCGTCAACTCATCCAGATTCTCATCAAAATGATTCAACAAGCGGATCAGATAAGTGGGTGTACCTGTGCTGAACCAATAATCCTGGACATCCTGCTTATCAAATGTATTAAGAATGCTGAAAGGATTATAAACGCCCTTCATCCTTTTGCTGAAATGATATCCATCGAAACGCTTCTTCAATACAGCCCGCATCTTCTCGTCAGTATAGCCGTAAACAGCCGCCAACTCCTTGATTTGCTGAGAGAAAGTCTGTTCCAGCTCCTCGTCTGTGATACCGCAGATTGTATCATATTTAGGCGACATGCTGATGTCGTTAGGCTGATTAAAATCGCTGAACACACTTACCTGCGAGAACTTGGTAACACCGGTGAGAAAAACGAACTGCAGGTACTTATCGGCACCCTTAAAGGTGGAATAGAAAGCACGAAGCATGTTTCTATTATTCTCCTCTAAAGTAATCTGTTCGCCCAAATGCTCTACCATATAGCCCGTATCCATCACGTCGAGCAGCGGTTTGTCATACTCGTCCACCAGAACTACGGCACGCAGCCCGGTCTGCCGATGAGCCTCTTCCAATACCTTTTTAAATCTCAGGTTATAATCGGTGACACCCGGTTCACGCTCTACCTGATATTTCTTTTCCCATCCCGAGATATAGAACTCAAATATCTGATTGAGTGCATCTGCATTGGCATAAGAACCGGTTCCGAAATCTATATGAAACACAGGATAGGTTTTCCACTCCGTCTCCAGTTTTTCGATGGCAAGTCCCTTGAACAGTTCTTTTTTGCCCAGGAAATAGTTCTCAAAGGTAGAGATAAGAAGACTCTTTCCGAATCGTCGGGGACGACCCAGAAAATAGACAGTACTTCCGTGTGCCAAGGAATACACCATAGCCGTTTTATCGACATATACGTAACCTTCTTCACGCAGATGATCAAACGATTGTAAACCTATAGGATATCTCATATTGCTTCATTTTATATTTCATCTGCAAAGCTACTCATTTTTTTTGGAATAACAAAGAAAAAGTTGGGATTATTTTTTGCCATTTCAATATTTTGAGATTTCTATTGGACATGCAGAAACTACCTTTGCCACATGTCCCTCAGGAATTCCTGATACTACTATCGAATAGCTAACAGGATATTTCTTTTCAAACTCCTCAATAGGAAGAGCGAATACTTTTAATTTCTTTTCCTTCATAATTTACTCCTTCTTAAATAGCATATCAAACACAGAAGTTTTCAAAATACCAAATATTTCCAGGCAAATCTACAAAAAGGTTATTGTTTTCTTTGATTGTCAGAGAATTAATCGTATTTCTGCATCGTTATAGTTATAAAATCTTTATATGCCAGAGATACTATGCCATATAGGAAACCTAGACTTGCTGAAGCGTCCAAAGACAGCGTTTTTCTGTTCCAGCAAGACTACAAGCCGAGACATTCTTATTAGCTAAACTAGCAAAATAAACCTCAATACGGAAAAGTTTTCTCATTTTTAATACCACTATTACCACGCACTTTCTAATCACTTGATAACTAGAAAGATATGCGTGGTAATAAGCGGTTTTTTATTACCACACTATTACCACAATTACCACAAAATGCCACATTATCCTTATATTATTGCCACACAGCAACCAAAAACGACATGAAATTGATTGTTTAAATCATCTTTAGATAGGTTCATGATGCAATTTACACCATTCAACTGACGTTCTGATCACTGCTTTCTAGTATCAGGAAAAGTCATTCCAAACATCAGGCAAAGTCACCCGAGGCTTTGCCCAACTTTGCCCAAGGCTTTGGGCACTTATACCCGGAATTATCGGTTAATAGTGCTCATGTTCTCGGGTATCAGTGCTCATGTTCTCGGGTATAAATCCTCATGTACATGGGCACAAACCCAGAACGTTATTTCCGGTCATTTTCGAATCAGCACATAGATGATGACGGGAGCACCGAAGAGCGGGGTTATGGCATTGAGCGGAATGATTCCCCCATTAGAAGGCAGCGTGCAGAGCAGATTGCAGAGCAAGGCAAGCACGGAACCCATGAGCATCGTGGCTGGCAGCAGGCGACGATGGTTCTCCGTGCCGATGACAAGACGAGCAATGTGGGGAGTGGCAAGACCGATGAAGGCAATGGGACCGCAGAAGGCTGTTACCACCGACGTGAGCAACCCCGTAACGACCAGCAGGGCGATGCGGAGACTGCGGATGCGAAATCCCAGATTCTCGGCATACTGTTCGCCCAGGAGCAGGGCATTGAGCGGCTTGATGAGCAGAAGAGAAGCCAGCAATCCGAGGATGGCAATGGGAATGAACCATCTCACCTCTCCCATCGAGACATTGCCGAAACTTCCCATGCCCCAAACCATATAGGATTTCACACCCTCTGCCGTACTGAAGAAATTCAGCAGCGAGATGGCACTGCCGGCAAGATATCCTATCATCAGACCAATGATGAGCAACACCGTATGACTGCGAACGATGGCTGAAAAGAACGTGATGACTCCCATCACCAGCATCGCCCCCACAAAGGCAGCCAGCAGGATGGCAAGGAAGCCGCCGATAGCCACCCCATCGGCAGTATCGAGAAAGCCCATTCCCCAATCGCCCAGAGAGATGGTGCCACCAAAGGCAAGCATCACTACGGCAACTGCCAGACCGGCTCCGCTGCTGATGCCGAAGACGTCAGGACCCGCCAGGGGATTGCGGAACGCCGTCTGGAGAAGCAGTCCGCTCGTAGCGAGGGCTGCACCCGAAAGCAATGCCGAGATGGCTTGCGGCAGACGGGATTCCAAAACAATGTAGCGGAAAGTTTCGGAAGAGGAATCGACGGAATTGCCCGAGAGAATCGCCATGACCTCCCGCCACGGGATGCTGACGCTGCCCCATGCCAGATTGGCAAGAAACAGCAGGATGATGGTGCCAGCCAGGGCGAAGGCGTATAAAAATCCTTTGTTCATCATAAGTTCACGTTTAAAAAATAAAAATGCTCCGGGAAAAGTCGTTCGACTCTTCTCGGAGCATCTCAGTTATTTCAAAAAGAGTTCACACCCGTTGTTACTTGCTCTCCTCTTCAGCCTTCTTGGTCTCTGCAGCTGTAGGACCATAGAAGCCGTAGTAAGCCTGGTAACGTGTGTAGCCCCAGTTAGCCTGAGCCTTCTCTGGGTCGAGCTCCTTAGCCTTGTCGAGCACCTTGACAGCCTCCTTGTAAACTACCTTGCGGCCGTTAGGATCCTGCAAAGCACCAGCCTTGCTGTTGTAGCAAGCACCGAGGTAGGTCAACACTGTTACGTTGTCTGGCTTAGCAGCAAGAGCCAGCTTCAGGTTCTTGATGGCATTGTCAGCATCGTTCTTCTGGATATACATCATACCCAGGTTGGCGAGTGCAACGAAATTGCTAGGGTTCTTGGCGATGGCTGCGTTCAGAAGTGCCTCCTGCTCCTTCTCCATCTTCATAGAAGAATACATAGAGTTCAAACCGTCGAGGATTACATCGTTGTTCTCGTCCTGAGCATAGAGGCCCTTGAGCTTGTCTACGTAAGCCAGAGAGTCGGCATGAGTCTTCAAACCATCCTTCATTACATAGAGCTTGAGGTTGAGGGCATCCTTAGCCTCCTTCTCGCTCTTCATGGCGATGTCGCAATACTTCTCGCAACGGGCAGCATCCTTAGCCTGGTAAGCATAGCGTGCAGCGAAGAGGGCTACCTGACCGATATACTCCTTCTCGCCATCCTTCTGCTTAGCGTCGACGCCGGCGAAGAGAGGCTCTGAATCTGTATCGAGGAAAGCACCCCAGTACTTCAAAACCTCATCAGCCTTGTTGTTCTGCGCTGCAGTCTGACCTGCATTGACGAGCTGAACACGAGCAGCCCAAACACGGGAAGCGTTGCTACCGAACTTAGGAGCTACCTTACCCTTGGCATTAGGAAGCTGATCATACTTGTAGCACTCAATGGCATTCATCAGCGCATTGTAAGCGCCTTCGTTCATTGCGTTCTCGTCGATAGGATCATTCTTCTTCATGATCTGGTTGGTCTGCATGATGCTCTGCTGGTCGTTGTAAGCCTTCATACTGAGGTCAACGAGCTTGTTGTAAGCCTTGGCCTTCTCTGCGTCGTTAGCCAACTGACCCAGGTTCTGCTTCAGCAATGTCTCTGCCTCAGCGTAAGTCTTAGCCTTCATGACAGCCTTAAGTGCATCACTGTCGCCTGCAAATGCTGATGTGGCACCTAGTACCATCATAGCAGCTACGATTAACTTTTTCATTTTCTCTTTAAAGTTTAAAAGTTGTTATTGATTTTTTACGCGTCTTCATTAAGTGAACGAGTGTTCAGGATGTTACTCCTGAACGTTCTCGTCTTCATGATTCTCCAACTCAGCTTCTGCCTCGGCTGCCTCTTCGGCTGTCTTGGCGCCCACCGTATCGTTCTCTATCTCCTCGCTCTTCTTGGCCCATGCCGAACGGCTCTCTTCTTCTACCGAAGCTTCGAGCTCTGAACTCATCACCTTGCATACGCTGGCTATGACATCGTTCTTCTTCGACAGGTTGATGAGGCGGACACCCTGGGTGGCACGGCCCATCACGCGGCAGTCGGCAACGGCAAGGCGAATCACGATGCCGCTCTGGTTGATAATCATCAGGTCGTTATCATCGGTAACGTTCTTGATGGCTACCAGGCGACCTGTCTTATCGGTGATGTTGAGGGTCTTCACACCCTTACCGCCACGGTTGGTTACTCGATAGTCGATTACGTCGGAACGCTTGCCGTAACCCTGCTCGCTCACTACCATCACGGTCTCACGCTCTGGGTCGTTGACAACAATCATACCTATCACAGCATCGTCGCCTTCATCGAGGCGCATACCGCGAACACCGGTAGAGGTACGGCCCATGGTGCGGATTTGGTCCTCATTGAAGCGAACGGCACGGCCATTTCGGTTGGCGAGAATCAGCTCGTTGTTACCATTGGTCAAGCGAACATCTACTACCTCATCGCCCTCTACGATATTGATGGCTATCACACCGTTGGCACGTGGACGGGAGTATGCTTCCAGGCTGGTCTTCTTCACCGTACCATTCTTGGTAGCGAATACTACGTAATGGCTGTTGATGAACTCAGCGTCGTTCAAGCCTTTGAGACGGAGGAATGCATTCACCTGGTCATCGCTCTCGATGTTGAGGAGGTTCTGGATGGCACGACCCTTGGAGTTGCGGTCGCCCTCAGGAATCTCGTAACACTTCAGCCAGTAGCAGCGGCCCTTCTTGGTGAAGAACAGCATGGTCTGGTGCATGGTGGCTGGATAGATATACTCGGTGAAGTCCTTGTCGCGAGTGCGGGCTCCCTTGGCACCTACACCACCGCGAGCCTGCTCACGGAATTCAGACAATGGAGTACGCTTGATATAACCCAAGTGACTCACGGTGATGACCACTGGGTCGTTAGGATAGAAATCCTCTGGGTTAAACTCGTGGTCGTCTGGCTTGATCATGGTGCGGCGCGCGTCACCATACTTCTCCTTCACCTCGTTGAGCTCGTCCTTCATCACCTTCTTGCAAAGCTCTGGGTCGTTGAGAATCTGATTCAGGTAGTCGATGGTCTTCATCAACTCGTTGAACTCGTTGTGCAACTGTTCCAGGCGCAGGCCGGTCAACTGGCTCAATCGCATATCCACGATGGCCTTACTCTGCAGTTCATCCAGCTCGAATCGCTTCTCCAGGTTGCGCTGGGCATCGGATGGAGTCTTGCTGGCACGGATGATGTGAACCACCTCGTCGATGTTGTCGCAGGCGATGATCAGTCCTTCGAGGATATGAGCACGCTCTTGCGCCTTCTTCAGTTCAAACTGGGTGCGGCGGATAGTTACGTCGTGACGATGGTCTACGAAGTACTTCACGCATTCCTTCAGGCTTAAGAGGCGTGGACGACCATTGACCAAGGCAATGCAATTCACTGAGAATGAGCTTTGCAGAGCGGTCAGCTTGAAGAGTTTATTCAAGAGAACGTTGGCATTCGCATCACGCTTTACGTCTACCACGATGCGCATACCCTGACGGCCAGACTCATCGTTTACATTGGCAATGCCGTCAACTTTGCCTTCCTTGGCAAGGTCGGCAATCGCCATGACGAGCTGCTCCTTGTTTACACCGTAAGGAATCTCGGTGATTACAATCTTGTCGTGGTTCTCGCCGGTCTCGATTTCGGCAGTGGCGCGCACCACGATTCTTCCTCTACCCGTATCATAAGCGTCCTTCACGCCCTGGATGCCGTAGATGGTGGCACCTGTAGGGAAGTCAGGAGCTGGGATATACTGCATCAATCCGTCGGTATCGATGTCAGGGTTGTCGATGTAGGCGCAGCATCCGTCAATCACCTCGCCCAGGTTGTGGGTAGGGATATTGGTAGCCATACCCACGGCAATACCGTTACCGCCGTTTACCAGCAGGTTAGGAATCTTGGTAGGCATCACGGAAGGCTCCTGGAGGGTGTCGTCGAAGTTGTTCATCATATCCACGGTCTCCTTGTCGAGGTCGTCCATGATGTGCTCACCCATCTTCGAGAGTCGGCACTCAGTGTAACGCATCGCCGCAGGAGAGTCACCATCCACAGAACCGAAGTTACCCTGTCCGTCGATGAGGGTGTAACGCATGTTCCACTCCTGACCCATACGAACCAAGGCACCATATACAGAAGAGTCGCCGTGAGGGTGGTACTTACCGAGCACCTCACCTACCACGCGCGCACATTTCTTATAAGGTTTGTCACTGGTGTTTCCAATACCGAGCATACCGTAAAGAATACGGCGATGCACAGGCTTGAAACCATCGCGCACATCAGGGAGGGCACGAGCCACAATCACCGACATAGAATAGTCGATGTAGCTAGACTTCATCTCCTCCTCAATGTTGATTTTCATGATTCTATCATGATCCATTGTCTGATTTTCGTCCATTTCTTATATTAATAATGTTTATACCTTATTTATATAGTGAATTGTATCATCTGCCCCAGCCGTCAGGATTCTGACGTCCGCATGGCGTTTCACCACCCGCCTGCGAAAAGCAAAAAATCGCGTTTAAGGGCATTTATTTGCGTTCTAAGCCGTTTTGTGCTTCCGAAAACACCGACAAAGGTACAAAAAATAAATGAAACAAAATGCTTCAAAGCCGAAAAAAATGATATTTTAGCATTTATTGTATATTAAATAAGTTAAAAAGTTGCTCAAACTCTTGCATAATACCAAAATATTGTGTAATTTTGCATTGTAATATAAACATATAAAACATGCAAAATCCATTTCAACATATCAACGATGTACTCAACTTCAGCGGCAAGGAAGCAAGCCGCATGTTGAGAAGTCAGGTGAACACAGAGCACCTGATGTTGGGAATACTGCACGCAAACAACAAGCAGGTGAACGACATCTTTGACCACTTCGGAATCAATGCGGACGTATTACGCTCCACTCTCTACGACTCTCAGGAGAAGGTGATGGAGGAAGTATCCGTGAAGGGAGATGAACCGGAGACTGACAAAAGGAAACTGGGCAAGGGACTGACCTACAACAGGGAGACTTCTGCCGTGATCAGCGATTCGCTCATAGAGGCACGTCTCTGCTCAGGACATTCGGCCATGGTGGAACCTATCCACCTGCTGCTCGCCATCCTGAAAAACGAGCAGAGCGACCCTGCCAAGCTGCTCATTACACAAGGACTCACTTACAGCAAACTCTTTGACTACCTTTCTGGCTACCACGACGAGATTGAGGACAAACTCAACAAGCTGAACCAGGAGGTGGAAAACTATAAGCGTACCCAGGAAGTTGAAAACGCAACGGAAGGAAACAAGGAACCGGATGATGAGGAAAACGACGGAGACATGATCGCTGCGGGTGACACTGACATACAGGACCACGAAGGCGACCTGATGGACCCGGACGAGGAACCACTCGACTTCAGCGACGAGCATGCTGATTCCAACCCGGGAAACCGTGGGGGCAGCAACATGGGCAACAACAAGACCAACATAATCGGTGCCGGATCGAAAACCACGAAATCGAACACGCCAACCCTCGACAAATACAGCTTCGACCTGACCAAGGCGGCAAAGAGCGGAAAGCTCGACCCCGTGATCGGAAGAGACAAGGAGATTAACCGCGTGCTTGAAATCCTGGGCAGACGCAAGAAGAACAACCCTGTGCTGATAGGCGAACCGGGCGTGGGCAAGAGTGCCATCGTGGAAGGACTGGCTCTGTTGCTCGCCAAGCAGGGCAGCGACCAGAGCTCACTCTTCTTCAACAAGCGAATCGTGAGCCTCGACCTTGCCGGACTCGTAGCCGGAACCAAATACAGAGGACAGTTTGAGGAGCGCATCAAGGGCATCATCAGAGAACTGGAACGCAACGAGGACATCATCCTCTTCATCGACGAGATTCACACGATGATTGGAGCCGGAAGCGCCGAGGGAACGATGGATGCGGCAAACATCCTGAAACCAGCCCTGGCAAGAGGCACCCTGCAGTGTATCGGAGCCACCACCCTGAACGAATATCGCAAGAGCATCGAGAAGGACGGAGCTCTGGAAAGAAGATTCCAGAAGGTGATAGTAGACCCTACTACCCCGGAAGAGACGCTGCAGATTCTGCGCAACATCAAGGAACAATATGAGCAGCACCACAACGTAACCTTCACCGACGAGGCACTGGAGGCCTGCGTGAAACTGAGCGATAGATACATCAACGACCGCAACTTCCCAGACAAGGCTATCGACGTGATGGACGAGGTGGGCTCACATATCCATATCAATTCTGCCACCGTTCCGGAAGAACTGATTGAGGCAGAGAAAAAGCTCAACGAGATTGTCGCCAAGAAACAGGCTGCCGTGGCTTGCCAGAATTTCGAGATGGCGGCTACCCTGCGCGACTGCCAGACCAAGCAGGAGCAGGACATTGAGGTTATCCGAAAGAAATGGGAACACGGAGACCCGAGCCACCGCACACTGGTTGGCGAGACGGAAGTGACCGACGTAATCAGCCGAATGACCGGTATTCCTATGCAGCGCATGGCTGAATCGGAAAACAAGCGACTCAAGAAAATGGCTGATGTGCTGAAGGCGGAGGTCATTGCCCAGGATAGCGCTATAGATAAGGTGGTGAAAGCCATACAGCGCAACAGAATGGGACTCCGAGACCCGAACCACCCTATCGGCGTGTTCATGTTCCTGGGGCCTACCGGCGTGGGAAAGACCTATCTTGCCAAGAAACTGGCAGAGGAACTCTTCGGTTCGGCTGATGCTCTCTTCCGCATCGACATGAGCGAATACGCTGAAGGCTACAATACGGCACGACTCATCGGTTCGCCTCCGGGATACGTGGGCTACGACGAGGGCGGACAGCTGACCGAGAAGGTGAGACGCAAGCCTTACAGCATCGTATTGCTCGACGAGATTGAGAAAGCCAGCAGCCAGGTGTTCAACCTGCTGCTCCAGGTGCTCGACGAAGGCCGACTGACCGACGGCAACGGCCGACTCATCGACTTCAAGAACACCATCATCATCATGACCTCGAATGCCGGAACCCGACAGCTGAAGGAATTTGGCCGTGGCGTGGGCTTCAATGCCGGCGGACTGAGCGGTGAGGGTACGCTTATCGGCGAGAAGGACAAGGAATACGCAAGAAGCGTGGTTCAGAAGAGCCTTGCCAAGCAGTTTGCCCCAGAGTTCCTGAACCGTCTCGACGAGATTATCACCTTCGACCAGCTCGACATCAATGCCATCAAGCGCATTGTGGACCTGGAGTTGAAGAAGCTGGTAAAGCGTGTTGAAGAAAAGGGTTACCGCTTCCAGATGACCGACAAGGCCAAGGAATTCGTGGCAACCAAGGGCTATGATGTTCAATTCGGCGCTCGCCCACTGAAGCGAGCTATCCAGAACTACGTGGAAGACGGACTCTGCGAACTGCTGATGGAAGAAAGCCTGCAGCCAGGCGACACCATCTGCATCGGGAAGAGTGCGAAGAAAGACGAATTGACATTCAAAAGAAATAAATGAAATGATATAAAGAAAAAAATAGAAAAAAGATATAAAGAAAAATTTTAGAGAAAAGCTTTAAAAGGACTTGGAATGGAAAATTCCAAGTTTCTCGGTGTGCTTCAGCAGAAGCCAGTCTACGAGGAACGAGCTGGCTAGTGATAGTCGGCTCGTTCTTTTGTTAATGATAGTTAACGGCATGAAAACTTTTCGGAAATCATTTCATCAATTGAAAAATATTCATTACCTTTGCATCCGCTAAAAGAGAAAAAAGCCATGATGGCTCAGTTGGTAGAGCAACGCATTCGTAATGCGTGGGTCGCG
>OLGI01000876.1_pt1 | contig 29161 bp, 18 predicted proteins | sample 1605221 | NCBI WGS metagenome assembly OLGI01 (sample SAMEA3888915, study PRJEB22519) | human gut metagenome | biome: human gut; feature: human-associated habitat; material: faeces | place: Denmark | collected 2010 | reverse complement strand
AAAGCCTCACGCATTTAGATAACGAGTTTGAGAAATTCAAGAGAGGTATCCTTAAAGTCAAAGACTACCTGTTCACCTTTCTCTCCAATCCAAATGTGCCTTATGAGAACAATGCCAGTGAACGGGGAGTTAGGAAAATCAAGATAAAGCAGAAGGTCAGCGGTTGCTTCCGTACTGACAGCGGTGCCGATGATTTTGCCAAGCTGCACTCCATCGCTGAAACTGCTATGAAGAACGGAAATTCGAAATTCAATGCAATTCTTGCTGTAGTACAACAGTAAGACGATTACTCATGCCCATAGGGGTGCTGAGTAGTTACTATCGCCAATTAGCTGAAAAATATGTATATTTGCAGGTTATGTAAGGGCGGAAGCTCTATAAAAGAAAAGATATAATAATAAAAGAAGAAAGGAAACGGGATATGGCAAAGAAAAAACCACAGGTGGCGCTGGTATACGATTTCGACGGAACGCTGTCGCCAGGCAACATGCAGGAGTTCGGATTCATCCAGGCAACCGGAAAGACCAAGGAGGAATTCTGGAATAAAAACAGGAAACTGGCAGAAGGTAAGGATGCCAACGGCATCTTGACCTACATGTTCCTGATGCTCGATGAAGCCAAGAAAAACAATATCTCGCTCACCCGCGAATCCTTTCAGAACTTCGGCAAGAACGTGGAGCTTTTCCGTGGCGTGAAGCAATGGTTCTCGTTTATCAACGAATACGGTGCAAGCATCGGGCTCGACATCAGGCACTACATCAATTCTTCGGGATTGAAGGAGATGATAGAGGGCACCCCCATCGCCCAAGAATTCGAGAACATCTATGCCTGCTCGTTTCTCTATGACGATGACGGCATCGCCTACTGGCCAGCCGTGGCCGTGGATTACACCACCAAGACGCAGTTTCTCTTCAAGATCAACAAGGGCATCAGGCAGGTGAGCGACAACCGGAGGGTGAACCAGTTTATCCCCGACAGCAAGCGCCCCATTCCCTTTCCAAGAATGATTTACTTCGGAGATGGAGAAACCGACGTGCCTTGCATGAAGATGGTGAAGGAGCATGGCGGTCATGCCATCGCCGTATATAACACGCCAGAGAAGGAGGCTATGGCGTGCCAGCTGGTTAGGGAAGGCCGTGCCAACTTTATGTGTACGGCTAACTACAGCAGGGGCGGCGTGATGAACATCATCGTGAAGCGAATACTGGATAAGATCAAGGCGGATTTCGAATTCGACAGATTGATAGAGCTGAACCAGAAAAAGGCGTGGAAGTAATTTTAAACTGAAATAATAATATCAAATCATATTAATGGGAAGAAACAAATACTCAGCAGGAGAAATTAAGGAAATCGGAAAGTTGCTGCGACTCAAGAACGCAGGCAACCGTTTGCAACAGAAATTGATACGCCACGACCTTCGCGTGGATTATGAATTCAACATCTCTGACTTCAATGAGCCGGGCAAGGCTTTCGGCGAGGAGGAACTGCAGGATGCCATCAAGCGTGGCGCCATCCAGATTCTCGACGATGCCACCATCGAAGCCATGAAGGCGAAACGTGCAAGAGACAAGGCACGTGATGAGGCAGAGAAGCAGAAGGATGCCATCGCCAGCGGTGAGCAAACCGACTGGCAGGAGGCTATGAAGGAATGGAATGAATTTTATGAAAAGTAAAAAGGTAAAAAAGTAAAAAGGTAAAAAACATACTGATTACGACATATACCGATTAATAAAATATACTGATTATAAATTATTATGGCTAAAGTATTGATTAAGACATCAGAGGGCGACATCAAAGTGCGCCTCTACGACGAGACTCCTCAGCATCGTGACAACTTCCTGAAGTTGGCGAAGGAGGGATATTTCGATGGCACACTCTTCCACCGTGTCATCAAGGATTTCATTATTCAGGGCGGCGACCCGGATAGCAAGGGCGCTCCTAAAGGCAAGATGCTGGGCACGGGCGGACCTGATTATACCATCCCTGCCGAGTTCGTTTATCCACAGCTTTTCCACAAGCGCGGTGCCTTGAGCGCTGCCCGCTTGGGAGATGAAGTGAACCCGGAGCGTGAGAGCAGCGGCAGCCAGTTCTATATCGTCTGGGGAAAGACCTACAAGCAGAACGAGCTGAAGCAGATGGAGAAGCAGATGGGCATGCAGATGGAGCAGAACATCTTCAACCAGCTTGCCAAGGAGCATCATGATGAAATTATGAACTTCCGCCGCAACCGCGACCGCGAAGGCTTAATGAAACTACAGGATAAACTGGTGGATGAAACCAAGAAGCGCTGCAAGGAGCAGGGCTACCCTAAGTTTACCGAGGAGCAGCAGAAGGCTTATACCGAGGTGGGCGGCACCCCATTCCTCGACAACCAGTATACCGTGTTTGGCGAGGTGGAGGAAGGCCTCGACGTGGTAGGGAAGATTCAGAACTGCGAAACCATGCGTGGAGATAGACCTAAGGAGGATATCAGCATGCAGGTTTCTATTATAGAAGAATAAAAAGGCATTTCTCGCAGGTTTTCTATGAAATCTGCGAGAAATTTTTATTAAGTATCAGCAACTATTCATTCGTATTTATAAAATAAAGAATTTAAAATAAACAAATCAAATGAAAAAGATTCATGGAAAAATGATGAAGGGCATCACGGTCAGAAGCCTGATGATGCTCCTGGCTCTGGCAGGTTCTAACTACTGCCACGCTCAACAAGCCACCATCGTGGTGAACAACCCTACTTCCAACCCTCGCACGAAGCTTATCTCTCTGAGCATGAACAAGGTGAAGGCAAAACTGGGCAATGCAGCCCCTAAAAAGGGCGAGACCTACATCGTGAAGAATAAGCGCGGACAGCAGATTGGTTCGCAGATTACCCACGATGGCTATCTGCTCATCGATGCCAGCGTGCGCCCTCACGGTTCCGCCACCTACTACGTAACCATCGGCAAACCTTACCAGCAGAAGGTATGGGCTACCGGTGCTCTCTATAAGATAAGAAAGGATGATATCGCCTGGGAAAACGACAGATGTGCCTATCGTGTATATGGCCCTGCCCTGCAGCGCACCGGCGAACGCTCCTTCGGCACCGATGTATGGGTGAAGAATACCCCCGACACCGTGGTTTACGAGCGATACGTAAAGGATATGAACGGAAATATCAAGGGTGATAAGATTGATGCCAAGGTAAGAGCTCTGCAGAAGCAGGAGAAGGCTGAGAAGAACAAAGCAAAGGCTGCAGCCCTTGCCAAGCAAATCAAGTCCCTTCAGGCAGAATCAAACGAGGCGGATATCCTCACTTCCTTCCATCTTGACCATGGCAACGGCCTCGACCCTTATCGCGTGGGTGCTACACTGGGATTGGGTGCACCAAGCCTCATGGTAGGCAAGAACCAGGTATTGCCTTACAGCTACAAGGATTACAGAATATTGGATAACGGTCCGCTCCGCTTCACCGTGGAATTAACTTACAATCCATCTACCGTGGGCGATATGAAGAACGTGGTGGAGCATCGCATCATCTCGCTCGACAAGGGCAGCAACTTCAACAAGATGACCGTTTGGTATGATGGTTTGACCCATGCCACCGATTTCGCCACCGGTTTCCCTATCCACGAAGAAGATACGGAATCGAAGACCTTTGCCAAGGATTACGTAAGCTATGCCGACCCTACGGACAACATCGAGGTGAACAACTCGCAGGTTTTCGTGGGTGTACTCTTCCCAGAGGGCATCGACAACACCTACTACCAGCTCTTCGACAAGAAGCACGATGGTGCCACCGGTCATGCCCTGGGCTTGAAGCGCGGCTTGAAGAACCAGGAGAAATACAGCTATTACTTCGGTGCAGCATGGAGCAAATATGATGTGAAAAGCTATGCCGAATGGCAGATTCGCATCAAGGAATACCTGGATGCCCTGAAAACTCCACTCGTGGTTGAAGTTAAATAGGAAGAGAAGATTATATCAGAATATCATTCCATAAGCATCGGGAAATACATTGAGAGGCTCACTTGCGATGTTGCAAGTGAGCCTCTCAAAAAAATTATTTTAAAACAAAGACCTTGGTCTCGTGAGCCTTCACATTGCCCTTCCACTTACTGGCTTTCTTGGCAATATCACGATGCTGCCACACATCTCTTACAATATACTTTCCGTTTAATCCCAACTGCTTGAAATCAGCCTGTATATTGATGGCTTTATCGCTGCTGTTAAGAATAGCAACGGCATGAGTACCATCAGCCAATGGACGAACATAGATCTGATAATCCTCCAAATTCACCTTGCGCTCAGCAGCCTTGCCCAAAGAATCTTGATTAATGGCGATAATCTCATTGTTCAAGAGAATGCGCTTTTCCTCTGGCGAAAGCTTACGAAGGTCGTTACTCAGTGCCAATACCGAAGACATCATGCACCACATACTCATCTGTGTCTGATATTCAGTATAGTTGCAACCAACTCCACCCAAATCACTAGATGGTCCGCCCTTGCCGTTCAGTCCTACAACAAGCATATCCATATCCGGCCACTGTCCGTGGCGTACATCCTTGGCAAGCGGTGCTGTGACATTCACGATATCGAGGATACCCATTCCGCCCTGATGAACGATATCTTTCCACATATCTCTTACATCATAGCTGGTTCTCCAGAGTGAGCCACCTACCTGCTCGCACCACTCTTCGCAGTTACGCTGTCCCCACTCGCAGATACCTAGCACGATGTTTCTGCCCGACTTGCTCAAAGCCTGAGCCATAGCACGATAGCGTTTTCTGGCAGTGGCACTATCCTCCGGAGCATTACAGTAATCATATTTCAGATAGTCGATACCCCACGAAGCAAAGGTGCGGGCATCCTGCTCCTCAAAACCGTAACTGGCTGTCCATCCGCCGCAGGTAAGCTGAGCAGCATCAGAATAGATACCCAGCTTCAACCCCTTGGAGTGAACATAATCAGCAAGCGCCTTGATACCATTTGGAAATTTCTTAGGGTCTGGGATGATGTTATTGTGGCGGTCACGTCCGCCCTGCCACAAGTCATCGATGAAGATGTACTCGTAACCGGCATCTCGGAATCCATTCTTCACCATCGCATCAGCTGTTTCCTTAATCAACTCCTCGCTGATATTACCTTGAAAAAGGTTCCAGGTCATCCATCCCATAGGAGGAGTCTTTGCTAATTGATTACGATTCAGTAGCGTTTCGCTTTTCTGAGCAGAAGCAGATACTGCAATCAAAGCTGCTAATGCAAAAGATAAGATTTTCTTCATGTTGTTTCTAGTTAAAAGTTTATATTATTATATTTTTATTTTATCCCTGAAATATCGCCACCTTGATGACGCCATCCTTTCGGTTCTCGAAAACATCGTATGCCTGCTCTATTTTTGAAAGTGGGAAACGATGAGTAATCAGAGGGGTGGTATCTATCTTTCCCTGAGCTATTAAGCTCAGAATTTCCTCGCAGTCACAACCATCAACACCTCCTGTCTTGAAAATAAGGTTCTTGCCATACATATCAGGAAGTGGAAGAATCTGCGGCTTGTCATACATGGCGACAATGGTGACAATGGCATTAGGACGGGCACACTTCCAGGCAAGCTGGAAAGTATTCTGCCCACCTGCAACTTCCATCACCACATCGGCTCCTCCATGCTGGCTATGACGCTGGACAAAAGCTTCACAATCATCAGGTTCTACAACCATCACTTGCGGATAATGCTCCAGAATGAATTCCCTTCTGGCCTGTGACTTCTCGCAAACAATGATGGTACGTGGTTTCTTGAGCAGGGTACAGAGCAAACAACAGATACCCGTTGGTCCGGCACCAATGATCAGAACTGTATCCTCTTCGGTAATTTCAGAAATTCTCGTCGCCCAGAATCCAGTGGCAAGAATGTCACCTACGAAGAGAGCCTGTTCATCGCTCACCGAATCCGGAATTCTGTTCAGTCCCGTGGTAGCATACGGAACCCTCACGTATTCCGTCTGTCCGCCATCGATTCTGCATCCCAATGCCCATCCGCCATGCGGAGAAGTACAGTTGTTCACGTAGCCATGCTTGCAATAGAAGCAATCTCCGCAGAAGGTTTCCACATTCACGGTCACCCTGTCACCCGGTTTAACGTGGGTAACCTGCTCCCCCACTTCCTCCACGACACCTACCATCTCATGTCCGACCGTAATTCCCGGTACGGCACGAGGAACAGAACCATGCTTGATATGAAGGTCGCTTGTGCAGATGCTACTCAGCGTTACTCGCACGATGGCATCATGCGAGTCTATCAACGTTGGCTTCTTCTTTTCCGTGAAGCCAAACTCTCCTTGCTTGATGTATGTAAATGCTTTCATGATTAAAAAGTAAATTCCAATTAACATTGCAAAGATACACATTATTAATGAAACTCAATAAATAAACAGCGAAAAACTTTCTTGAACTATCAACTTTGCAAGAAGATATGCCATTATGCTCCATTTGGCATGACAAGATTTGATGAAAATCAAGAAATCAAGCCTTTTCTGCATTTTCCGACTAAAAAATTGTGTGCGTACACAAAAAGGCATTACCTTTGCACTCGAAAAGATAAATAACGAATAATTAAAGTAAAGAAAGGATAACGATTATGATGGTATTAGGAATGACATTAGCAGTTGTAGCTGCTCTTTTTGCAGAGGTTGTAAATGTAAACAAGAAGATTAGCCTCGGCAAGTAAACAAGCTTTGAGAGGCATCTTAGGATGCTTCCAAATAAAGCTTCTGATAAGGTAAAGATTGGATAACAGATAAATATAGAGAAAGGATAAGATTATGATGGTATTAGGAATGATTTTAGCAATGATTGTTGCTGGATGCGCTGAATACGGTGCAAGAACCAATATGAAGAACTTCGCTTAACAAGCGAGGCTTTCTGAAAATTTGAGAGAATTGAAATAAGAAGTTTCCATATATATTATACAGAAATGGCAGCTGTAAGCATTGTGAAAATGCTTGCAGCTGCCTTTTTTTGCAGTTTAACCAATCAGCGTTTCACTTTATTTTTTCTGGAATACTCTCACGTAATCTACCTCCATCTGAACAGGGAGGGCGCTTTCGTCAACACCCTTCATACCGCCCCAATCACCGCCCCAAGCCAGGTTGAGGATAACATAGAATGGTTTATTGAAAGGCCATGAACCCACATCATTTTTACCATCATTGTTGAAATTGAGCAGTTCCTTACCATCCACATAGGTCTTGATATAATCAGGAGTCCACTCCAGGCGATAAATGTGGAAACCGTCTTCAGCACCCGCAGTCTGGCGTTCCTTAGTAATCTGGGTTCCCATCACGTGATTGAACTTCTCAGTATGGAGCGACGAAGAAGTATAGTTAGGATTAACGCCTACCTCTTCCATAATATCAATCTCGCCACACTTAGGCCAAGGATTTGTTCCGAAATCATTGTTGCAAGGCATCATCCAGAAAGCAGGCCATGTGCCCTTACCCTTAGGCAATTTGATGCGCGCTTCGAAGATACCGTAAAGCCATCCCTGACTTTCGTGGGCATATACGCGCCCCGAATAAATCTTGCCGTCGCTGCCCTTGAAACAGTTGATGTAAAGCCGGTTATCAGCAATTTCTGTTACGCGTTTGCCATCAGCAGAGCCATTCACATAATTCTGAAGTTCATTGTTCACCCAGCCCGACTTCTGCACCTCATGACGCCAATCGGTACTATTCAACTCAGAGCCTTCATTAAACTCATCATTCCAGACCAGTTTGTAACCTTCCGGAATCACCATTTCGCCCCCTTCAATAGGAGTGACCTGTTTTCCAGCCTGATGCACTGGCACCGATACCTTCTTATCCTCTAATGAAATCTCGACACTTCCGTCAAGAGCTACAGACGATTTATTCTCTTCCACATCTACAGTTACCATACCCATAGCTTTGTTATTACCGCTGGCACTCACTTTAAACCAAGGGTATACATTTGCCGTAGGACCTTCTCCAGGGAAGGATGCTCTCGCCTCCCAGCCTCCTTCAGAAGCCACAATCATGATTTTATAAGTACCGCCCTTGGCAGGAGCGTCAATACTCGTAGGCGAACAGTTTATCTTCAGTTCCCTATCAACATCTGAAGAGCTACTGCTGCAAGAAAGCAGCATAAGCGAGAGAAGGAAGGAAAATATTTTCAAGAATTTCATGTCATTTAAAATTTAGAAAGGGAGCCACTCCTACTTATTCATAGGAGCAGCTCCTGTATAATTCTATATAAACCTATAAAACCTAAAGCCTATTTCACAATCAAAACAATGTCGCTGATTGTTACCTCGGCATCCTTAGGAGCACCAGCAAGGTCGATGACGAGTTTCATCTTGCTCATATCCTGAGGTCCACCATCAGCTTCTTTCGTACTGTTTGGTTGGTTCTCATAACGGAACACATACTCACCCTTAACATCAGTGGTTTCCTGGAAGAAGAGGTTTCCATCATTTGTGTCATCACAAAGTTTCAATGTCATCATTGGCAATGGAGCAGAAGTGGTAACCTTGCAAGAGAAATCAATCTTGCTATCAGCTTTGGCAGATACTGGAATACCAAGCATTTTCCACTGTGCGTGCCATAGCACAGCAGGAGTTTCACAAGGCACGATAATGATGTGCTTGCTTCCCTCATGCTTGATAACAGGAGTTACATCAATCTGTGCCCAAGAAGCATCACCATACCAAGTTTCCTCAGTAAATGACTTGTTGGCATCAATATCCTTCCAAAGGTTACCCGCTGTATTGTAGTCGAATGGCACCTTCAATTCTACAGGAACCACAGTACCATCATCGTTGGCATGATCTTTCAGTACCAGGCTCTCTATCATGATTTCGTCATCAGCAGCATTACCACCAAAGTCGAATACAATCTTCAAATTATTGATGTCCTTGCCTTCGAGGTCTGAACCATAAATACACTTAGGCTCACCTGCTTCCAATTTTGTATTTGCATCCTTGGAATCGAAAAGGATGATATTGTCACCACCTTCTCCAGAATCACAAAGTTTCACCTTAACGGCATTATGTCCCTTGGCAGATGTAATGATGCAAGAGAAGTCATAATGCTTATCTGCGCTAGTAGAGATACCTAAGTTTTTGAAAGGAACCTGAGCTTGCCAACGCTCGGTAGTTGCCTTAGGGAGCTTCAATGTATAGCATCCCTTGCTGTAGCTACAAACCGGGTCAGCAATTTGGGTCCATCCTGGAGCATAATAGCCAGCAGAAGGTTTTTCAGGGAAGGTAATTTTCTTGAAGAGATTAAACTCGCTGTCCTCTACGAAACCTGCGAAGCCATTCATCTTGGTTTTTTCCACCGTGAAATGCTTCTTGACGCTCTCCTTGCTAATACCATTACGGTTCTTCACAAAGCACTCCACATCGTAAGTACCCTTCTTGCGATAATACTTAGAGAGGTTGAAAGCAGAAGAATAGGCACCATCTATCACCCATACCGGGCTTACTCCCTCTGCACCACCAAAAGAAAAGTTGGCTGTGTTGGTCTCTTGGTCTACATCAATCTTGAAGTTGTCGGCAAAGTCGGCTACATTAGGCAACTCACCGTTGGCACCAGAGAACTCCTCTGCAGAACATGCGCTGAGCATCAATCCACCCAGAAGAGCATAAGCCATATTTCGAAATATCTTTTTCATATTGCTGAAATCTTAAAGTTAATATTTTATTAGGGGGTAGAGGAAACTATTGTTCCTCTACCTTAATAAGTTTTAATAATTATTCTGAACCAAAGCAGGATCAGAGTCAAGCTCTGCCTGTCCGATAGGAATATACTTCTTGGATTCTGTCCAGGAGTTGGTGCGATAGCCGTAGCTGTCTGGTACCAACACGGTAGCAGCCTTGCCTGTGCGAACGAGGTCGAAGTAACGCTTACCCTCACCTACAAACTCCAAGCGGCGCTCATTGATAACATCATCCAGAGTTACGGCTCCAAGCTCTGCGATTCCTGCACGGTTGCGAATCTTATTCACATAATCCTTAGCCTGATTAGCATCGCCACCTGTCTCCAACAAAAGCTCTGCAGCATTGAGGTAAGCCTCAGCCAAGCGATATACACGGAGATTGTTATTATAGTTAAGGTTATTATCGAAACCTGCGTTAGCATTGTTCTCTGTGAACGGACGATACTTGGCCAGCCAAAGACCAGTATCCTCATAACGTTTGGTATATTTCACGCCACGACAGTCCCATACAGTAGCATCACGGCGCTTGTCGTTGTCAGCAAACAGAGCATAGGTTTCGGTACGAACAGGTAGGAATCCCCAACCGTCACCGCCTTGGTTCCAACCATCGCCACCAGGCCAAGAGTTTGGAGAAATCAAGGTAGGCAATATTGTACCACCAATAGCCAATGGTGAATCCCAACCACGCTCGTTGTTACCATCCTCATAGTTTACTTCCCAGATGCTCTCCTTGCACCATTCGCCGCTCTCTTTCCAAATAGAGGCGTAATCGTCTACTATATCATAGTCACTCTTGTCGGCGATGAGCTCCTGCATATACTGGAGAGCCTTAGGATAGCGAGTCTTGTCATTCTGATACATCACCATCTCGGCATACATCATATAGCACATGGCCTGCGACATTCTTCCACAGTTGGCATCGTCCCAACGCATTGGCAGGACCTTGGAGTCAATTACAGCCTCAAGCTCTACTATCAATTTGTCATATACTTCATCAGCCTTGAGCTGTGGGGCTGTGTAAGGAGCAGACAAGTTCTCCAGATAGAAAGGAATATTGCCGAAGTAGTGCCACAAGTTATTGTAGAAATATACACGGAGGGCTCTACCCTGCATCTCATAAGATGCCCTGTTGGCAGCAGTGAGATTAGCCTCTGCCCAGCCCAAATACTTCAAGAGGTCATTACAACGCTTGATGCCTGAGTAGTCCACTGTCCAAAGTGAGCTAAGGGTATTGCTGGCATTTGCCTCATAGTTGGCAAGCATGTGCCAGTGCTGTATATCGGTTTTGTTAGAACCGCCTACCCAGAAGTTATCGCCCATTATCTCGGCATCGATATTGAGAGCATTATACTGTCCCAATCCCCAGTCTGGCCAGTGGATAGGATCGTAAGCCGCATTCAGAGCCTCATTGATATGGGCATCTGTGGTATAATATTCTTCGAGTTTTTCACCTGATGGGTTCTCCACCTCTAGGAAGCTGTCGCTGCAAGATGTGTTTGCCAGTGTCATACTGGTTGCCAACACTCCTAAAGCTATATATTTTATTGTCTTCATAATAGTCTTTATTTTAAAGGTTCTTATTTTAGAATGAAAGGTTTACGCCGATGGTGTAGGTGCGAGCCTGTGGATATACACCATAGTCTACACCGAGAGAAGTTCCACCTGATGAGATTTCAGGGTCGAAGCCCCAATACTTGGTCCAGGTAATCAGGTTCTCTGCCATCACGTAGAAACGCAAGTGACTGATAGACAACTTCTGTGTAAGCTGCTTTGGCAAGGTATAACCCAGTGAGAGGTTCTTTACACGGAGGTAAGAGCCATCGCAGATATAGAGGTCTGAAACCTGCCAGTTGATAGCATCACCGTTCTTCAGGATAGGATACTTATTGGAGGTACCCTCACCAGTCCATCTGCCGAGCATCCAAGAAGGGAAGTTGCCAGAGAACACATCTGTACGATAGGTAGCATCAAATACCTTATTACCTGTTACACCCTGCAAGAAGAGGTTGAGATCGAAACCCTTCCACTCAGCATTGAAGTTGAAACCGAAAGTCCACTTTGGAGTACCATTACCGATATTGGTACGGTCGTCGGCATCAATCTTGCCATCACCATTGACATCAACAAAGCGTACATCACCTGGCTTGGCATCTGGCATGATCAAATTTCCATCTGCATTGGTATAAGCATTAACCTCTGCCATATTCTGGAACACACCAGCTGTCTTATAACCATAGAAGTATGGGAAAGGCTGACCGTTAGATCCACGAGTGCCACCACCAAAGATACTCAGGAAGCCATCGAGGTCGATGTAACCTGTATCATTACCGAGGTTGGTCAACTCATTGTGCAGATAGGTAACATTAGCCTTGGCATTGAAGCGAGCATCAGAGATGTGCCACTTATAGCCGAGCTCAAACTCAAGACCTGAGTTCTTCATGTCACCCACGTTACCGATTGGCTTGGTCTCACCTACGTAGCTTGGGATAGGCATAGTAATCAACATACCGTTGGTCTTCTTTACATAATAGTCAGCTGAGAATGTCAGCGCACTGCCGAAGAAACCGAAGTCGAAACCGATATCAGTCTGCTCACTCTCCTCCCACTTCAAGTCTTCATTGGCTGTGGCATTCGCCTTAGAACCATTAAACTTGACTGCATTCTTTCCGAAGAGCACGTTGTTGCCCATAGCGGTCAATACGGTATAACGGAAGTCACCGATGTTATCATTACCATTCTTACCCCAGCTGGCACGGAACTTCAAGTTGCTCAACCAATCGCGAGTACTTTCCATGAATTTCTCGTTCATAATATTCCATCCGATAGAGGCAGATGGGAAGGTACCATATTTATGAGATGGTCCGAAACGGCTTGAACCATCTCGGCGGATTGTAGCCTGAAGCATGTACTTCTCATCATAGTTATAGCTCAATCGACCGAAGAGAGAAGATATAGCATGCACTACATTATTGCCACCTGATACATCATGCTCAATGGTTGGAGCACCTACAGAGATGATGTTACCTTTAGCATCCTTCACGATGGTCTGGCTATATTTACCAGTAGCATAGTCGATAGAAGGCTTGTTTACATTCACAAGATTCCAACGGCTGCCGTTCAGATAATCACTCTTATTCTTCATTGCACTCTGACCTAAGACAACAGCAAAACTATGCTTGCCAATAGTCTTATCGTATGTCAAAGTATTCTCCACCTGCCAGTTGATACCCTTGTCAGAACTCTTGTAAGCCTGGGTATGCTCAGCCTTGGTGTTACCAGAGAGGTAATACTTGGATGCGGTGTAGCTATCTGAACCCCAGAAGCTGAGGTCTGCACTATAAGTGAAATGATACTTCAAGTTATCCCAGAGCTGGAGGTCGATAGAGAACTTAGGCACAAACTTATGTGACCAGTTCTTAGCTGCTGGGCGCGCCATCATGGCAAGAGGGTTGTTCATCTCCTGATAGGTACCTCCCATACCTGGGATGGTATAATAGTTGCCATTGGCATCACGAAGAAGCTCGTAAGTATCACGAGTACCTGTAATATTACCATCTGCATCGTATGTATTAGGATCCTCGTAGGTATTATAATACTTCTTCGCCACATTGCTATTGGTTACCGTAGGAGCCAATGTTGGAGCAAGATAGAGGGCACTACCCAATACTGAGCCATTACTATTAGCATCGATACCTGTACTCTTTACACGGGTGTAAGCCATGTTGACGGTTACATCGAGCTTGTTGAGGAAGTTGCGATCCTTGCTGGCATCCAATACATTATAAATGTTGTTGCTACGCATAGAGAGACGCTCATAGTTGCTCTGTCCGTAGTTACCACCTACAATACCTTCCTGCTTGTAGTAGCCCATGGAGAGGTAGTAGTTGATTTTTTCAGAGGCACCACTGATGCTTACCTCATGGTTCTGTACAGGGGCATTGTCGTTGAATACCAAGTCCTGCCAATCAGTACCAAATCCATTGATAGGATTGCCATTAGAGTCAGTCAGTTTGTATGGATCAGCATAGATAGGAGCCTGACCACCATTCACTGCACGCTCGTTCTGAAGGATGGCGTAGTCAGTGGCGCTTGTCACATCACGCTTCTTCCATGCGCTTTGCCAACCGTAAGAGAAGTTATAGTTGATCTGTGCCTTTCCTATCTTACCCTTCTTGGTGGTTACGAGAATTACACCGTTGGCAGCACGGGCACCATAGATAGCACCCGAAGCAGCATCCTTCAACACCTCGATACTCTCGATATCACTAGGGTTGAGATAGTCGAGACCACCCTCGATAGGCATGCCGTCTACGATGTAGAGAGGATCTGAATTGCTGATAGTACCTGTACCACGAATACGAACCTTAGGAGATGCACCAGGCTGACCTGAAGAAGAGGTTACGTTGACACCGGCAGCCAGACCCTTCAATGCGTTATCAACACGCACTGGGCTCTTGCCAGCCAAATCTTCGGTGCTCACTTTAGCGATAGCAGCAGTTACCACGCTCTTCTTCTGAACACCGTAACCTACAACAACCACTTCGTCCAAAGCCTTGTCGTCTTGTTTCAGAGTAATCTTCATGTTGGCTGAAGGACGAATCTCTGCATCCTTGTAGCCAATGTAGGTGATAACCAAGGTCTGGTTAGCATCTGCATCGATGACAAAGTTACCATCAAGGTCGGTAATTGCACCGGCACCCTTGACGCCTTTAACCTGTATGGTGGCTCCGATAACGGGTTCACCCAGGTCATCCAACACGACACCCTTGAAGGTGTTTTTCTGTGCGAGCGCTGACGTCGACATCAATAATGCAGTCGCCAGCAATAGACTTTTTGTTTTCATATTCGATTATTAGTTTAGAAAAAAATATCTATTTGTTAGTTCACTCTATTATAATAATGTATAAGACTGTGCGGCTGTGCATTTCATAAAATGCGTTAAGCCGTGTTTTCGATTGCAAATATAATATGATTTTTTGATAAATCCTAGCCCCTTCAACAGATAAGTGGAAAGAAAACTTTTCTAAAATAATCTATATTGTTAATTTTCAGACACTTAGCAGTTTTTAACAACTACATGAAAGTGGATGGATTAAAATAAAGGAAATGAGGCTGGAACACCCTTAAAAAGTTACATCAGTTTTTTTCAGTGTTCACACTCTGCCACTTTTCATTCGCGCACGCAGCCTAATTATCTTCCTAATTATCAGTGGTTTACAAAAGTTATATTTTTTACACCCATCCACTTTTCACTTATCACCCATCATTTTTTCATTATTTATTTAGTAATTTTGCAGATAAATGAGCATATACGCCTAAACGCACAAAAAACGTGAGAGGCGGTGTGCATAACAAACAACTGCAAGAAATAAACAAACCATAATAAATATTCATTCCTTATGAAACAGTTCATTTTATCATGTGTCCTGTCGGTTGCAGCCATCGCTCCATCTCAGGCACAGCAGACTACCAGACAATTGCCAGTCTATCTCGACCAGACCAAGCCGGTAGAGCAGCGCATCGATGATGCCATCTCCCGCATGACGCTGGCAGAGAAGATACGCATCATCCATGCTCAGAGCAAGTTTTCATCAGCCGGTGTACCACGCTTGGGATTTCCTGACTTCTGGACGGATGACGGACCTCACGGAGTGCGTCCTGACGTATTGTGGGATGAGTGGGAACAGGCTGGTCAGACCAACGACTCCTGTGTAGCCTTCCCTGCCCTCACCTGTCTTGCCGCATCATGGAATCCGCAGATGAGCCGCATCTATGGCGAAGCATTGGGCGAAGAAGCCCTGTATCGCGGCAAGGACATGATTCTGGGTCCTGGCGTCAACATCTACCGCACGCCTCTCAACGGCCGCAACTTCGAGTATATGGGCGAAGATCCGTTCCTGGCAAGCATCATGGTAGTGCCGTATATCCAGGGATTGCAGTCTAAGGGCGTATCAGCCTGCGTAAAGCACTATTGCCTGAACAACGATGAGGAATACCGCCATCAGGTCAACGTAATCGTCAGCGACCGTGCTCTCCATGAAATCTATCTCCCTGCCTTCAAGGCGGCTGTTGAGAAGGGTAAGACATGGGGTATCATGGGAGCCTACAACCTATATAAGAATGAGCACAACTGCCACAACCAGTGGACCCTGAACAAGATTCTGAAGGGCGACTGGAAGTATGATGGTGTCGTAGTAAGCGACTGGGGCGGTGCCCACGACCTGGAGCAGTCTGTAAAGAACGGGCTGGATATGGAGTTCGGCACCTGGACAGACGGTCTTACGATGGGCGCTACCAATGCCTACGACAACTATTATCTCTCCATGCCTTACATGAAGGCCATACAGGAAGGCAAGTTCACCCAGAAGGAGCTGGACGATAAGGTGCGCCGCGTATTGCGCCTCTTCTATCGCACCACGATGAATCCGAACCGCCCTCATGGTTTCCTCTGTTCCGAGAGCCATTATGCTGCAGCCAGACAGATTGCTGAGGAAGGCATCGTATTGCTCCAGAACAGGAACAATGTGCTCCCTATCAACACCCAGAAGGCTAAGCGCATACTGGTAGTAGGCGAGAATGCCATCAAAATGATGACCGTAGGCGGAGGCTCTTCTTCGCTCAAGGTACAGCGCGAGATTTCGCCTCTCGATGGTCTGAAGACGCGGTTGGGCAAGGACGGCATCGAGGTAGATTATGCCCGCGGATATGTGGGCGATGTAACGGGCAACTACAATGGCGTTACAACCGGCCAGAACCTGGAAGACAAGCGCAGCGAGGCTAAACTGATAGCCGAAGCCGTAGAGAAAGCCAAGACTGCCGACTATGTCATCATGTTTGGTGGTCTGAACAAGAGCGATTTCCAGGACTGTGAGGGGCACGACCGCAAGCATTATGAGTTGCCATACCATCAGGATAAGCTAATCGAGGCTTTGGCTAAGGCAAACAGAAACTTCGTTTATGTCAACATCTCGGGCAATGCGGTAGCTATGCCTTGGAAGGCTAAGGTTGCCGGCATCGTACAGGGCTGGTTCATCGGTTCGGAGAGCGGCGAAGCCCTTGCAAGCATCCTTACAGGCGATGCAAACCCTAGCGGCAAGTTGCCGTTTACATGGGTCAACTCGCTGAAGGAAACAGGTGCTCATGCACTCAATACCTATCCGGGAACCTGGCGTCAGAAAGGTGGAGCCAGCACGAAGGGCAACATCATTGATGAGGAATATAAGGAAGACATCTATGTAGGTTACCGCTGGACCGATAAGGAGCGCATCAAGCCTACCTTTGCATTCGGTCACGGCTTGAGCTACACCCAGTTTGCCATCTCTAATCTCCGCAGCGACAAGATGCAGATGAAACAGGACGGCACAATCACCTTTACCGTAAACGTAAAGAATACAGGTAAGCGTGCCGGAGCCGAGACGGTTCAGCTCTATATCCACGACGTCGAGGCATCGATAGACCGCCCTCAGAAGGAGCTGAAGGGATTCCAGAAGGTTCATCTCCAGCCAGGCGAGAGCAAGGATATCAGCATCACCATCAGCAAGGAGGCCCTCAGTTTCTACGATGAGGCTTCTTCATCCTGGAAGGCTGAAGCAGGAAAGTTTGAAGCTCTTGTTGGTAATGCAGCCGATAATCTGAAGCTCAAGAAAGCCTTCGAACTCTTTTAAAAAAATGATGACTACCCCGAAGCATTTACTCTTATGAGACACAGCTTCTCTATACATGTTACTGAAGTTTCGCAAGTGGTTCAAGTACAGGCTATGAGCTTACTTGCGAAACTTCAGCATGTTTAAAAGTTTGGCGCCTTGAAATAGAGCGTCAAACTTCTATTCACTCAAAAAAAAGCTTGACTTATTATTTCATGCCAATCTGCTTCACACGCTGCTCGAACTCTTCCCTGTCACAGATGGCACTATTCTTGATTTTGGCGCGATAATTATAGATAGTGTTCACAGAATAGTGAAGGAACTCGGCAATCTTAGAACTGTCCTCGATGCCCAGACGGATAAGGGCAAAGATACGGAGGGTGGTAGAAAGACGGCAGTCATCTTCGAGCACGATACGCTCTTCAGGCTTCAAGAGGGCATTGAACTCCTCAACAAAGTCAGGGAAGAGCTTCAGGAAGGCGGAATCAAAATACTCATACAGCTCGCCCATGTAGGCCTCGCCAGCCTGCATCTGCTCCAGCAGCTTGTTGAGTTCTCTTGCCTTCACCAGTTTCACTACTCGCTTGCGCATGGTCTCTATCTTGTCGACATAGATGGCACAAAGGCGCAGGAATCGACCAATATATACTTCCTTCATCTTGTTACTCTCGTTGAGTGACTGGTTCATCTCGTTGAGAGAATGGTTCATCTCGTTAAGACGCTCATTTGCCAACTGCAAGGCATGGTTGGTTTCCTTCAGCTTATGATGGGCCGCAGCAATGCGCTTGCGCTGCTTGTTGACATAGTAGAGCAAGAGCATAACCACAAAGAGAAGCAAGGCAGAACACGCTACCATGAGCCGCAGATGCTGGTTGCCCGAAGAAAGTTCTTTCTGATAGCCCTCCTCAATCTGCGTGAGCACAGGCATGATCTGGCGGCTGCGGCTAGGCGTATTGAAAATGGTAGCCGACTTCCAGGCAAACTTGATATACTCGTGAGAGCGCTTCTGCTCGCCCGGGTCGGCGTTGAGAAGATTGGCAACTTCCCAGAGAGAACCCTGGTCCATCACAGCCAACTGGACATCGCAGATAGCAGAACGCAAGAGGCAGCGGAGGAACTGCTCTTTATCACCAAACTGATTGTAGGTCAAGCCGCGATAAAACTGTACAATGGCATACTGATGGGTGCCCGGTTTCGTCATCGCCAGCCGCTTATCGCTCAATCGCAAAGCCTCCTTCATATTGCCTGCATCGCGTGTCCTCACCTCCTGCATCTGCAGATAAAGGTCATCATCATGGCTGAATGTGCTGTCTATTGCAGCCTGATAGGCATTATGCTTGCCGGCATAATATTTCTTCAAGGAAGGAACGTTGGAATAATATGCCATCTCGCCATACAGGTGCTGGCAAGCCCAGAGGTAGTTGCGTTTGCCCTCAGCATCAAGATCAGCGATATTGACAGACTTCAGTAGGTCGTACGATTCGGCATAATCGCCCGTGGTAGATTCCTGGAAAGCAAGCAGCGCCTTGGCATTTTCCACCTTCTTTTTATCGCCCATTCTGAAGGCAAGTTCCATACACTGGTTGATGTATTTCAGCGCCATGTCGTTCTTGTAGGAGCGGTATTCCTCAAAGAGCGCAAAGCAGGCATCATACTTACTGCTTAGGCGCCTGGCGGTCTTCAGCTTCTGCTCCCAATCGCGAATTCGGGCTTCACGTACCTTCACATAATCAGCCGAATGGGCAATGGCGTTGTCCAGACTCTGGAAAAGCTGCTCTATATTATCTGTTGTTTTTGCTGCAAGAGAAAGAGGCATCAAGACAAAGAGCAGGAAGAAGAATGCCTTTCCCCATAATTCATTTACGCGATACATCAACTTGATTCCGTTTAAGATTGATTTATTTTCATGAGGTTTCATGTGCAAAAGTAATAAAAAAAACGGAAACGACAAAATCTAATATAGAAAAAATATAGATTTCTTCGCATTTTTCGTCTATACCGCATCCACTTTTTATATATTCTCAATTTTTCTTATCCATCTCATTATCAGACACATTCCTATCTAAAAAGAAAAGTTCATCCACATTTTAACATTTCTATCGCACATCGTATCATCTTTTTTATTATCTTTGCAGAAGATAAGCTGCATTCGGCAATTTGAAAGCAGCTTTCATTGCGCTCTTTTGCATTATCTTTGCAAAAATAAGTATCAAAAATAACAATTAACATAATAAACAATGAGAACAGCACTTTTATCACTCACATTTCTTTTGGCTGGTTCTATGGCAGCACCTGCTATCGACCATACCGCAGCCCCTAAGAAAAAAGTAACTGCCACAACCAAGAAAGGCAAGATTCTACCCATGAAGGAGTATATCGACCAACTGATGGCGAAGATGACACTACAGGAGAAGATTGGTCAGCTGAACCTGATGGTAGCTGGCGACATCACCACCGGCGGCGCACTTGATACTCAGGTAGGCAGCGATATCGCCCAGGGCAACATGGGTGGAGTTTTCAATATCAAAGGGCTCGACAAGATCAAGGCTCTGCAGGAAATCGCCATCAAGAACAGCCGTCTGGGCATCCCGCTGCTCGTAGGTATGGACGTGATTCATGGTTACGAAACGATGTTCCCTATCCCTCTCGCCCTTTCCTGCTCATGGGATACCGAGGCGATGAAGAAGGTAGGCGAAGTATCGGCCAAGGAAGCCAGTGCCGACGGCATCAACTGGACATTCTCTCCTATGGTAGACATTGCGCTCGATGCCCGCTGGGGACGAATAAGCGAAGGAAATGGCGAGGATCCTTATCTGAGCGGCGTGATGGGAGCAGCGATGACTCAGGGCTACCAGGGCGTAGATATGCGCACAGAAGAGATTCTGAGAGCCAACCGCATCATGGCCTGCCTGAAGCATTTTGCCCTGTACGGAGGCGTTGAGAGCGGTAAGGAATATAACACGGTAGATATGAGCCGCGTGCGCATGATGAACCAGTATCTGCCACCTTACGAGGCAGTGGTGAAGGCTGGCGTAGGCAGCGTGATGTCTTCATTCAATCTCATCGACTACATACCTGCTACAGCCAACAAATGGATGATGACCGATGTCTTGAGAAAGCAGTGGGGATTCACCGGTTTCGTAGTTACCGATTACGCTTCTATCGCCGAGATTCTGCAGCACGGAACGGCAAAAGACATCCAGGAGGCTTCAGAACAGGCACTGAAGGCTGGTACCGACATGGATATGTGCTCCAACGCCTTCGTAAAGCATCTGGCTAAGAGCATAGCAGAAGGAAAGGTGAGCGAGGAGGATGTGAACATCGCCTGCCGCCGCATTCTGGAAGCGAAATATAAACTGGGCCTGTTCAGCGACCCTTACCGCTACTGCAACACCAAGCGCAGCAAGAGCGAGATTTATACCGCTGAGAACCGTCAGGCAGCCCGCGATGTAGCAGCAGAGACCTTCGTGCTTCTGAAGAACGAAGGCAATATCCTGCCACTGAAAAAGGAAGGAAAGATAGCCCTGATAGGCCCGCTTGCCGACACCCGAAACAACATTGCCGGTACATGGAGCGTGGCACAGGTACCATCTAAATATACCACCATCAAGGAGGCAATGGAGCATGCACTTGCCGGAAAAGCCACCTTATTATATGCCCAGGGAAGCAATATCTGGCGCAATCAGGAACTGCAGCAAAACGGCGAATGCGGCAAGCCAATCAACTGGGGCAACGAGGCTGAGATGAAGGCTGAAGCGCTGAAGATAGCCAAAGAGGCCGACGTGATAGTATGTGCTATGGGCGAAAGTGCCGAGATGAGCGGCGAATGCGGTAGCCGTACCAACCTGGAGATGCCGGACGTACAGCGCGAACTACTTGCCGAACTCCTGAAGACGGGCAAGCCTGTAGTGCTCCTCAACTTTGCGGGCCGTCCTACGGTTCTTACTTGGGAAAAAGCCCATGTACCAGCCATCATGAATGTATGGTTTGGAGGCTCAGAGATGGGCGATGCACTCTGTGATGTCATCTTTGGCGACAAATCGCCATCGGGTAAGCTCACCACTTCGCTGCCTAAGACTACCGGTCAGGAGCCTCTCTACTACAACCATCAGAACACCGGCCGCCCTGTAGCAGACGACAATGAGAAGTTTGCCAAGTTTGCCAGCAACTGTCTGGATGTAAGCAATGGTCCGCTCTATCCTTTCGGTTACGGCTTGAGCTACACCTACTTTTCATACAGCAACTTCCGCCTGAGCAGCCAGGAGGCCGGCATCAGCAATGAGGAGGCTACCGAATGGCAGGATGGCAAGAAGATTACAGCTAGCGTCACCGTTAAGAACAACGGCTCCCGCGATGCCGACGAGATTGTGCAGCTCTACATCCGTGACATGGTAGCTAGCATCTCCCGCCCTGTAAAGGAACTGAAAGGCTTCCAGCGCATCCATCTGGCAGTAGGTGAAAGCAAGGAGGTAAGCTTTGATATCACCCCAGATATGCTCAAGTTCTACAACGCAGATCTGAAGCACGTGATAGAACCTGGCGACTTCCAGATTATGATAGGAACCAACAGCAAGGATGTAAAGACTTTGAAACTGAACGTGAAATAAACAAGAAAAATCGCCCTGCAAAGAGCAAAGCATAGCTTGAAAGATGCTTTACTTCTTACAGGGCGATTATCATCTACTGAGCCCATTTCAACAGAAGGCTCAGTTATGGATTCTATCCTTCAAATTACTTAGTCATCTCGAAACCTACGCGCATGCCATCGTAGCTGTTGGCGATGGTACCCACTGCGCTGAGAGTAGAGCTGCCCTTGAAGGCGCTGAGCATCTTGATGAGGTTGAGAAGCTTCTTCTGGTCGAAGAGAAGACTGATACCATTGGTGGTCTTGGTGGCATAGCCAGAAGCACTCAGCAGAAGACCCTTCAGATGGATGGCATGAGTCTTCTCATCAAAGGTATAGGTGCCCTGCCATGGCTTGCCGTCAATCTGCGCAGAGAAGTTGCCGTCGGTGGTGAAAGTGAACTGGGTATTTGAACTGCTGAAGCCAAACTTATTATAATAGGTGCTCAACTTCTCCTCCACCTTGCTGGCAGCAATCTCGCCGCCAGCCTTGGCAAGCAGGTTCTCTGAAGTGAAGGCGCAACCTGGCTTGCTGTACTTCCAGGTATGAGCACAGAGATCTTCCTTTGAAAATGTGCCCGAACCGATTACGTTGTTCAGCAAGCCGCTGATGATGCTGCCAATAGATGTGGTGGTAGCAGCTGTGGCTGAAGTTGTAGCACCAGTGGTTGCATCTACAGAAGTGGATGTAGATTTCTTGGTAGAAGTCTTGGTGGTTGACTTCTTGGTAGTCTTGGTGGTTGATTTCTTTGAAGAAGATTTCTTAGTTGATTTCTTTGTAGTCTTCTTCACTGGCATCAACTCCGATTTAGAGACATTGAGCGCTGCCTCGTTCATGGCGCTAGCATTGCTGCCTGCTGTGCATGCGAGCACGAGGACAGCCATCAGAATTACCTTTTTCATTTTACTTTCCTTTTACTTTCTATATTATATTATCTTATTCTTATACCATATATCTTATATCGATATCCACGCTTTCGGGGTGCAAAGTTCGGCATTTTTCGGGAAATAACAAAGGGAAATCCCCTTTTTCTCTTCCTGCTTCCCTATTTTTTCTGTTCATCCTCTGTTCATTATCAGCATTCCTTCTAATCACCCTGCACGATTTATAGACGGATGGGAGTGCAGATGGTTTATTCTAATGCTGATTTTCGTGCAAAAGCTAGTGCAAATGATTCATCTTTTTGACTTAAATCAAAAAAGAATAATAATTACCCCAAAAATATCGTTTTGTGTACCGAAATGTTATCAGAATGTAATATCTTTGCAGCGTTAATAAAAATACAATAGGTTATGAATGATTTAATTAAGGTAAACACGAGTAATGAAAATCAGGCATTGAACAAGTGCCAGCAGATTCTTCAGGATCGCCGCGAGGCCCTTGCCTCTAAGGCAAAGAGAAGAGATTAAGTCCTTCACAGCAAAAAGAGAAGAGATGAATTTCTTCTAGGTTTATGAAGCAGACAAGGATTTGAATCCTTCGAAGAGAGATTTTTTCAGAATGACTCTTAATTTGAAAAAGTAGTTTTTGGGAAAAGAAAGAAAAAGTAAAAAACCCCGTTACCGGAACGTTTCGTCTGGCAACGGGGCTTTTTCATATCTTACTTCTTATTCAAGTTACTTATTCTTCTCCGCCTTCATGATTACCTCGAAGTGGTTGCCGCTCTTCAGCACCACGTTCTTCAGGAAGTTAGAAATCTGCTGGGCATCCACAGCCTTCACCAGCTCGCGATAGTTGCTGTGGGTATCTACCTTGTGCAGATCATACATGCTCAATACCTGCATCCAGTAGCTGTTGGTCTTCTCGTCAACACCTGCCTGCTTCAAAAGGATTTCCTTCACCTTCTGCAAGTCCTTGGCATCAGGAGCTGCCACCGTCTCGTCCAAGCCCTTGAAGAAGCAAGGAACGGCTACATCTACCTTATCAGGATTCAGCTGTGCCATGGCGTTGAGGGTGAGAGCCACCTTGCCGTCGTAGTCGAAGAACAAGCCGCAGGATGCACCTGTGCTGTAAGCCGCACTCAGCTCCTCGCGGATGCTGCGCAGATACTTCATCTCCAACAGGCGGGCTGCAACATCTGCCAATACCGCTGTCTTAGGATTATAAGATGGCAACTTCACGAACCACATCTCGCGTGCCTGGCTCTGAGGGTTCTCCATCGCCTTGGTAAAGATGTTCTTCACCTCGCCCTTGGCTGTAGGAATCTTCTGGTTCTTCAGCTTCATGCCCTTGTTTGGCAGGGAAGCGATATACTGCTCAATGAGCGGGAGGAGCACCTTCTCGTCGTAATTGCCCACAAAGTAGAAGGTGAAGTCCTTGGCGTTGCCATAGAGCTGCTTCTGCATGTCGAGCACACGGTCGTAGTTGATATTCTTGATATCCTCTGCTTCTGGGAGAAGCGCCAGCTTGTTGCCCATGTAGAGGGTGCTCTGGATGGAATCCTGATATACCATGTTAGGGTTGTTGCTCTTGTTGGAGAGCACGGTGGTATAAGTATTCTTCAGATTCTCGAAAGCCTTCTCATCCTTGGTAAGGTTAGTCATCGAGAGATAGAGCAGCTGCATCATCGTCTCCACATCCTTAGGAGTAGAAGTACCGGCGATACCGTGACGGAACGGACTCATGGTGAGACCTACACTCACCTGCTTGCCGGCAAGCATCTTCTGCAGGTCGTTGCCTGTGAAACCGGCCAATCCGCTTACTTCCCATACGGTAGAAGCATTGGCTGCGTTCACAGGGTCGTTCTGGAATGCAGAATAACCCACCTTGGCTGTTCCTGAGAATCGGATTTCATTATCCTTGAAGTCGGTCTTCTTCAATATCACCTTGGCTCCGTTAGAGAGGGTGAGCTTCTTGAATCCGAGCTCCTTGTTTTCCTCAACCTTCTTGATGCTTCCTGCCTGAGGCAGCGTTGCCATCAGTGGCTCCTGCTTCACGTTGTCTACATAAGCCTCCAGCTTCTCGCCGCGCACCTGCTTCACAATCTGGGCAAGCTGCTGCTCGGTAGGATAGCTCACGCCCTCAGCCTCCTTCATGAACACCATGCTCACAAAGTTGGTGTCGGTTTCTGCTATCACCTGCTTCATGGCACCGTTGATGGCCTCGAGAGGGATGTTAGGAACCATCATCTGATAAATCTTATATTCATCTTCCAGCGATGGAATTGGCTCATTGTCTGTGAAATGGTCTACATACTGGGTAGTGAACTGCTCGTTCTTCATCTTGTTGCGGTTCTCGTACATGGTCTCCATGCTGCTCATGAAGTTCTCCTTGGCACGGATATACTCCGTAGCAGTGAATCCGAAGTCGCGCACACGCTTAGCCTCACGCAGCATAGCTGCATAAGCCTCCTTCACCATTCCAGGCTTAGCCACTCCCGAGATGGAGAAGGCATCCTTAGTGCTCGAAATGAGATAGCTTCCCATGCCGGCACTTGCCTGCAGGAACGGACAGTTCTCTTCTCGTGCCAGCTCTGACAGGCGGGCATCGAACATAGAACTTACCACGCCGCGCACATAGCCTTCTACCAGATAGTTCATATCGCCTTTCAGCGAATCAGGATAGGCTTCGCTCTTCATCATGATATTGATCATGTCGAACTTCTGCTCCTTGTTCTTGTCAATTACGTAGATGGCCGTATCGTTGTCGGCCACTGGCACTGGCACCACCTTGGCTGCATTCTTAGGCACCTTGATGCCTGAGAAGAGCTTCTTGATCTGAGCCTCTACATGGTCAACATCTACATCACCCACGATGATGATAGCCTGATTATCTGGGCGATACCATTTGCGATAGTAGGCACGCAGGGTTTCTGGCTTGCATCCGTCGATGACGCTCATCAATCCGATAGGCATACGATAGCCATATTTATCGCCCTGGTAGAGCTTAGGCAGATTGCGCTCCAGCATGAGCTGCTGACCCACCATGCGCATGCGATACTCGTTGTGTACCACGTCGCGCTCGTCGTTGATAGCCTCCTTGGTCAGCGAGATGCCGTTGCTCCAATCCTTGAGGATGAGCATGCTGGAATCCACTGCCGAGGTGCGGGTGGTAGGCACATCGGTGAAGTAATAAACGGTTTTGTCGATGCTGGTATAGGCATTCAGGTTTCTGCCATACTCCACACCGATGCTCTGCAGGTAATCCTGCAGGGAATTGCCCTTGAAGTGGTCGGTGCCGTTGAAGGCGAGGTGCTCCAGAAGGTGAGCCAAACCGCGCTGGTCATCATTCTCATTGATAGAACCCACTTTCTGAGCGATGTAGAAACTTGCCACATGCTCAGGGAAAGCATTATGACGAATATAGTAGGTCAATCCATTGTCGAGATGGCCTATCTTCACATTCTTGTCCACTGGGATAGGAGGCATCTGCTGTGCCGTCGCATTTCCCACAGAGAGCAGCAGCAGCGCCGCTGCGAAAATCTTCTTTAATCTCATTTTTTCTCTGCTGAATATTAATAAATATGCATTATCAGTTATTTCGACTGCAAAATTACTCAAAATAAAAATGATTTGCAAGTATTTGGGAGATTATCTTCCCAAATACCTGCAAATCTATCAACTTTTAACTATAAACTATCAACTCTGAAGCTCTTCAGCCATGAACCTCTGAACAGGCGCACCAGGAAGAGGCATCCTCTCAGCGTAAGCTCCGTGGCCATGGCTATCCATACGCCCTCCAATCCGTAGCTCTTCGAAAGCCCGTAGGCAAGGGTGAGTCTCACCAGCCACATCGTGCCCAGATTGATGGCGGCAGGCTTCTTCGTATCGCCCGCTCCCACGCAGACACTATAGGTAACGATGCTCGCCGCAAAGAACGGTTCGGCGAATGCCTCGATGCGCAGGCAGATGGTGCCCAATTCGCGGATACTTTCCACCGGCGACAGCACGCCTATCATCTCGGGTGCAAAGACGAACATCACCACGCCCATCAATGCCATCACGCTCATGCCCAACCCCACGGTGAGATAGGCGAAGCTCTTGCAGAGGTCGATGCGCCCGGCTCCATGCGTCTGTCCCACCAGGGTGCTTGCCGCATCGCCGATGCCGTAACCCGGCATATAGCAGAGGCTCTCGGCGGTGATGGCGAAGGAATGGGCAGCGATGGCGATATTGCCCAATGGCGCCACTATCATGGTGCTCACTATCTGCGCTCCGCTCATCAGGATGTTCTGAATGGCCATCGGGATGCTTATCTGACAGGCATGATTCACGTAGCTCTTCACCCAGCGGAACGGCTCTTTATCCTGCCGCAGGTTCAGAATCCTGTTGCTGCATGCCGAAATCCAGAGATTGGGCAGTGAGATGCAGAAGTAGGCCATCGCCGTGCCGCAGGCGGCTCCCACCACGCCCATCTTCAGGATATAGATGAAGAGATAGTTGAAGACCACATCACTGATACATATCAACACCGCCATCACACTAGGTGTATGCATGTTGCCTGCCGACTTGAGCATCATCTCGGAGATGTGATAAAGGAACACGAAGGGCAGCACGAGGCTATATATCAGGAAATACTTCGAGGAATAAGGAGCGATGTCGTCGCCGCCACCCAGCCAATAGGGCAGATAGCCATGGATGCCCACACCCACCAGGGTTAGCATCAGGCTGAACGCCAAACCGCATATCAGGGCATGGCGATATACCTGGCGTGCCTTTCTGAAATCGTTGGCACCGATGAAATGAGCCACCTGCACCGAGAACCCCGTGGCAGCTGCCGAAAGCAAACTTCCTATGAGCCAAGTGGTTGACTCAATCAGTCCAATGCTAGCCGAGGCTTCAGCTCCCAGATGTCCCACCATCGATGCATCGATAAAGAACATCATCACGGTGGAAATCTGCGCCAGCATGGACGGCACGCTCAACCCCACGATGAGGTTGAGTTTCTCCCTTCGAGTCATCGCCCTCCCCTTGCGAATCGACTCCATCAGATAATCTGTCTTATTCTTGAATAACATATTTTTCTCTTTTAATGAAATGACACAAAAAGTGGCGATCCTCAAAAGAGGAACGCCACTTTCTATTTAAATTTAAAATTTGTCGTACCTTTGTTTTTCCCAAAACTTTACTTCCGCCGTAGCAGAACAGTACTGTTTTTGTCATCCTTGAATAAATCAATCTTTCTATACCTTAACTAACACCCATTTTTGAATAAACAATCTAATTTTACCTAAACTAAAAACCTAACCTATGAACAACAATCTTAACTTATTTTTTACCTAACAACTAAAACCTAATAAAATCTATTACCTAACTAAAAACCTAAAACTTATTTTTTCTGATGCAAAGGTACAACAAATTTCTGAAACCACAATACTTTTCCCGAAAAAAATGCATGAAACTAACATTTTTTGACGTAAGTCAGCAAATTGTGTGCGAACACAAACACTTGTTAACACTAACGAAATGCTTGTTAACACAAAGAGCGTTCCCAGGTTGCCTTGCCGGCATACCTGGGAACGCCCCATATATCTCCTTATATATATAATAAGGTGGAAAATCTCCTATATATAATAAGGTGAACACCTCCCCTATATATAATAAGGTGTAATCACACTGAATATCACTTGGAGAAGTAGCTATCCAGCACTATCTCGAAGCGAAGCATCGAATAGGCAGGAATCGTAGAACTGCTGCTGGTGCTCGAACCATACCCCAACTGGTATGGGATATAAACCATCCAGTGGTCGCCCGGATGCATGCGCATCAAGGCTGTGGCAAAGCCATCCACCACATTGCTGACGGCAAAGGTAGAAAGCATGGCGGTTTGCTTGTTGTAAGTACCCTCGAAGGTCTTATCAAACACGTATCCCGCATTCACGCTGCCATCCTTATCAGTAGTCTGAATCAGGCTGCCACGATAGCTCACCCTCACGGAGTCGGTGTACATCGGGCTTGTGGTGCCCTCACCCTTTTCGAGCACATGAACGATGATGTTATCGCAATCCTTGTAGGTCAGCGGCACATTCACGCCGTTGACATCCTTGTTTGGTGTCTGGTTCTCCAGGCTCCAGTTGCGGTACACATACCATCCCTGGCTCTCTCCCATCTTCTTTGCGTAATCCAGCGTATCGGCAAAAGCCTGCTCGTTGCGCTCCTGCCAGTTGGCATACGCATCATAGGAGTCATCGTTCTCGCTGCATGATGACAGGGCGAACACTGCCATCACGAGCAAGAAGAGATATTTA
>OLGI01000857.1_pt1 | contig 29443 bp, 28 predicted proteins | sample 1605221 | NCBI WGS metagenome assembly OLGI01 (sample SAMEA3888915, study PRJEB22519) | human gut metagenome | biome: human gut; feature: human-associated habitat; material: faeces | place: Denmark | collected 2010 | reverse complement strand
GATCGTCTTGCCAGCGGTGACGCGGGCCATTTCTTCCTGTTCGAGAATCTGAATCAGATTCATTTTTTTCTCCAAAACCATCGTCATGCGGCTGTTTTTGAGGGAGCTGAGCCCACCGCCGAGAGGATGGCAAAATTAATCCAAAATCTTACTTCCAGCCGTTGGCGCGCAACCACTTGCGGTCCGCATCGCTCAACTTGCCAGAAGAATCCGCGATTTTAATCAAGTCCGGGCGAGTTTGCAAGGTGAATCGCAAACTTTCTTCGCGCGTCCACCTGCTGATGTTTGCGTGGTGCCCGGAAAGGAGCACGGAGGGCACCTCCATGCCGCGCCAGACTTCGGGACGCGTATAGTGGGGCGCGTCAAGAAGCCCAGTCGCAAAGCTCTCGTCCGACGTGGAGAGATCCTTGATGGCGCCGGGGAGCTGTCGCACTACGGCGTCCATCAGGGCGCATGCAGGGATCTCGCCGCCCGAGAGAACGAAGTCCCCAAGGCTCACCACCTCGTCGACATAGGTCGACAGGAAGCGCTCGTCAATGCCCTCATAGCGTCCGCACACGAGCACGACACTCTCATCCTCGGCCACCATGCGGCGAACGCGCTCATCGGTGAGCTTCGTGCCGTTGGGTGCAAAGGAGATGACGCGGCCGCGGTTGCCGGATGCACGGATCATGTCGACCGTCTTCGCGAGCGGATCGGCCATCATCACCATGCCGGGACCGCCGCCGAAGGGGCGGTCGTCGACCGTGCGGTGCACGTCCTCGGTCATGGCGCGGGGATTCCAGGTGTGGCAGGACCACAGGCCTCGCTTCATCGCACGGGCGGTGATGCCGCACTTCGTGATCGAGTCGAATATTTCCGGAAAGAGCGTAACGACGTCAAAGCGCATGATCCGCCTCCTCAGCGCCAGTCGGACTGCCAGTCGACGGTGATCGTGCGGACGTCGGTATCAATGGCGATCAGATAGACGTCCTTCACGAGCGGAAGCATGAACACGGCCTTCTTGCCGTCAGCATTGTCGTAGGCGATGACGAGCAGATCCTGCGCGCCGTTGGAGCCGATGCTCTCGACCGTGCCGAGGGCCGTGCCCTCCTTGTTGACGACCTTGCAGCCGACCAGATCGACGGCCCACACGGCGTCCTTGCCCGCATCAGGAAAGTCCGCGCGGGAGACCGACACGCGGCCTCGGGCGGCGTCGGCCGCCTCCTTCGTTTCACAGCCCGCCCACTTGGCGATGAAGCCGTCTCCGTGACGACGGAAGGCCTCGATGCTGAGCGTCGTGCGCACACCCTTGAGGTCCGTGAGGACCCAGGTCCTGGCCTTCTGAAGCACTTCGCCGGATTCCAGCGGCACAATGCGCACCCAGCCGCGGAAGCCGTAGGCGCCGGCGGTGCGTCCGAGCTCGACGAGATCGTCCATAACAACAGTCTCCGAAAATCAATCGTTTTTTGCGAACAAAACAAAACCCCGCAGACTCTCAGGCGTAGATACCGGGCTCCAGGTGCTGCGAACGGATCACGATGTGCTGGACACGAGAGGCACGACCGCTTGCGAGCGAGCCCGCACTTGAGGTTTTGCGGGGTTTCCGCGCCGTTTAAAGTCCGGCGCAATGACTAGTGCTTTCCGTCAGGAAATTAGGCGGCAGCCTTGGCTTCCTTCACGAGACGGGCAACCGTTTCGGAGAGCTGGGCGCCCTGGCTCTGCCAGTAGGCCAGACGTTCCTGGTTGACGTTGAGACGGACGGCCTGACCGGCAGCCATCGGGTTGTAGTAGCCGATGCGTTCGATGAAGCGGCCGTCGCGGCGGCAGCGGCTGTCGCAGACGTTGATGCTGTAGAACGGACGCTTCTTGGAGCCGCCGCGGGCGAGACGAACGATAACCATGAGTTTACCTCTTTAACTTATTGGTTCAATTGAAAGCCGAAGCCCCCGTCACGAGGAGCGTTCGGAAGAATTCTTCATGCAGCGCGCGGTCAATCCGCCCGTTGCGAAAGGTCTGAATTTTATCTCACGGGAATACAGGACGCAAGTCCGTCAACGCGATTTTTTCAGCCTTTTCTAAAAAGAAGCAGCCCGCGCAAGGCGGGCGGGCATGCAAGCGGGGAAACTCCCTCTTCTTTACTTGGTGCCGAGTCTGGCGCGCAAAGCCTCAAGCGCCTCGACGCCGTCGGCGACGAGACCGTAATCGGCCACCTCGAAGATCGGAGCCTCGGCGTCCTTGTTGATCGCCACGACCGTCTTGGCATCCTTGATGCCAGCGGTATGCTGAATGGCACCGGAGATGCCCACGGCAATATAGAGCTCTGGGGCGATCATCTTGCCCGTCTGGCCCACCTGCCAGTCATTGGGACAGAGCCCCATGTCGACGGCGGTGCGGGTGGCGCCGACGGCCGCGCCGATGGAGTCGGCGAAGGCCTCAAGGGTCTTGAAGCCGGCCTCGTCGAGAAGACCGCGCCCGCCGCCGACGACGATGCGGGCGGAGACGAGTTCGGGACGGTCGGACTTGGCTTCGGAGAAGCGCACGAAGCGGGAGGCGTCATAGCCTTCCGGAGCGATGACCTCCTCGACGACAGCGGATCCCTCCTGAGCGGCGGCCTCGAAGGCCGTCGTGCGGATCGTGGCCACGACGACGGGATCGGTCACCTCGACGGTCGCGAGAAGCGAACCCGCATAGATGCCGCGCACGAAGGTTTTGGGGCCCTTGACGTCGAGAACGTCGGAAACGGGGGAGACGTCGAGCTTCGCGGCCACGCGGGGCATGGCGGACTTGCCGACGGCGGAGGCGACGAAGAGCACGTGCGAATAGCCTTCGGCTTCGTCAAGCACGAGGCGTGCGAGCACTTCGGGCGACTCCTGGGCGAGCTGGGGATGGTCGGCGTAGTAGACGGTGCGCACGCCCGAGAGCTTCGCGGCCTGCTCGGCAACGGACTGGCCGTTGCTGCCCGCCACGAGGACGTCGACGACGTCCGTCATCCTGAGCGCAGCCGTGAGCGCCTGAGCCGTTGCGGACTTGAGCGTCACGTTGTCATGTTCGGCAATCAAAAGAGCTGTCATTTTGCTTTACTCCCTCTTTTCTCAGATGACGTGCGCTTCGTTCTTGAGGCGGTCGACGAGCTCGTCGACGCCGGAGACCATGACGCCTGCCTTGCGGGCGGGCGGCTCCTCGACGCCGAGGATGCGGATGCGCGGAGCCGTGTCAATGCCGAGGCCGGCAAGCTCAATGTCCTCGACAGGCTTCTTGCGGGCCTTGCCCATGGCGGGCAGCGTCACGTAGCGCGGCTCGGCAAGACGCAGGTCCGCCGTCACGACGGCAGGCGTTGCAAGCGAGACGGTCTGCGTCCCGCCGTCGGTCTCGCGGGTAACGACCCAGCGGCCGCCCTCAAGGACGATCTCGTTGGCAAAGGTTGCCAGCGGCATGTCGCAAAGGGCGGAGAGCATCTGCCCCGTCTGGTTGGCGTCGTCATCGATCGCCTGCTTGCCCAGAAGCACCAGATCGGGCTTTTCACGCTCGACGACGGCGCGAAGCACCTTCGCGACAGCGAGGGGCTCGAGGGACTCGTCGGTGCGGACGTGAACGGCGCGGTCCGCGCCGATCGCCATGGCGACGCGCAGGGTGTCGACGGCCTTGAGGGGACCGACGGTCACGGCAACGACTTCGTCGGCGACGCCAGCCTCGCGAAGCGTGACGGCCTTTTCGATTGCGATTTCATCAAAGGGGTTCATCGCCATTTTGGCGAGCTTGACATCCACACCGGAATGATCGGGAAGCGGGCGCACCTTGATCTTGGCGTCCACCACGCGCTTGACAGCGACCAGGATCTTCATCAAAAAACTCCAGTCCTATTGAGAGGGCGCGCCTTCAACCTGAAGCGCGCGCCGTCCATGAAAAATCAACTTGCGGGAAATTATAACGGGACTCAACGCCCGTTTCGCTTAAGGAAAAGGCCGTTTTGCCCACGGAAACACAGGTTCCGCAATGCCCTCAGCCCGCGCTCAGCGGAGCGAGCCGAAGGCGTCCGAACCGCCCGCAGGCGCCTTGAAACGGGAGGCGACGGCAAAGGCAGCCGAGACGCCCATGCCTGCAAAAGTCCACACCTCGTCCCCCGTGACGTTGCCCACCAGGCCGCCGATGCCGCCGAAGACGGCGCCCGCCGTCCAGAGCTGTGCGTTGAGGCGCCTCACCCGCCCGATGAGCGCAATGAGAAGCGGCAGGGCCACTCCCGGCACGAAGAAAGAGTAGGCTGTGAGCAACAGCCAGATGATGTCCTTCGAGACATAGACGGCCGCAGCGGCGGCAAATCCGAAGACGCCCACGAAGAAGCGCACGGCGTTCGTACGGTCTCCCGCCAGAAGGCTTCGCTCGACAATGCCGGAGGCCGAAAGAAGCACCGTGTCGGCCGACCCGCAGAGCGCGCTGATGAGGCCGAGCGCGAGCGCTCCCTTGAGCCAGGCGGGCATCTCCGAAGCACTCGAGAGCCAGCCCGCCACGGGCTGGGGATCCTGCAGATTGAGAAGCGCGAGCCCCGTCACGACGACGCCGAACCACACGAGGCAGGGCGAGGCGATCCAGGCGGCGAAACGAGCGGACTGTCCGTCTCTGGCCGTGAAGGTGCGTGAGAACATGTCGGGACCTACGACATAGGTGATGCCCACGAGAAGCATCATCCTGCCCAGATCCCACGGCCCGAACCTGTCGCCCAAGGGGACGGGATCAAGCGCCATTACGGCGTCGGGACGATCGCCGAGCAGCCAGAAGGCGGCGGCCGTGAATCCGCCCAGAAGCAGAACGGCCTGAAAGGCGTCGGTGCGGATCACTGCACTCTGTCCGCCCGTGATGGTATGCACGATCACAACGCCCGCGATCATCACATAGAGCACCTCGGCGGCGAGCGGGCTCGAGAGCGTCAGCAGGAGCGTGTGAAGCGCGACGAACTGCGCGGCCGTGACGGCGATCCAGGAGACCGCAATGATGACGCCCGCCCAGCGCTCAGCATTCCTGCCCGCCACGACGCCGACCACCTCGGGAAGCGTAACGGCGGGAAGCGCACGAATCTTCGGAGCGATCCATCCGTGAAGAAGAAGGCCGACCGCACCTACGCCGAGCCACCAGAAGGCGCCCGAACCAATCTTCTGCGCGAGGCTTCCCATGCCGAGCGTTGCGGACCCGCCAATGATGGTGCTCACGAGAGAGAGCGCGCAGAGAAGCGCGCCTGCTCGGCCGCCGCTCGTAAGAAAGGCGCGCCCCGAGCTCGAATGTCGCTCCCCGCAGAAGCCGAACCACATCAGAACGATCAGATAAATGAGCACAAGGCCTGTAAGCATGTTCACGACGATTTCTTCCTTTCCATTGTTTCAGGCAGACCGACTCAGACAAGCGAGAGCGTGCCCGCCGCCACGACGACGTAGCGCAGAAGCTTTCCCACGGCCACCCAGACTGCACAGCTTGCAGCAGGCATCCTGAGCCAGCCCGCCGCAAGCGGCAGGGCGTCTCCCACGACGGGCAGCCACGACAGAAGCAGCGCGGGCGCTCCCCATCGCCTGAGCCACACAAGCGCCCTGTCCGTCTTCTCCCTTTCGGGAATCAGTCGACCGATGAGCCACGTGGTCATCGCGCCGAGCGTATTGCCTGCCGTTGCAAGGAGCACGAGACGACAGAGACGGGGCGTGTCGTCAGGCGTTTGCGACAGCGCCCCTGCCAGGAGCGCCTCGGATCCGCCAGGCATCAGCGTCGAGGAAATGAAGGCACTCGCGAAAACCGCAGCCTCGGCCCCTGCGCCCGACAGCCATTCAAAAAGAAAGTCCTGCATCGGACGCGGCTCCTTCGTGGGAATTCAAAAAACGAAACGCCGCCCCCAACAGGAGAGCGACGTTCCGATTGTAGCCTGAAGCAGGGACCGTCCTTTCAGTCCCTGCTCATGTACAGGGTCAGAGACGGATGCGCTTCGTCGTTTCAGGATCGAACCAGTACACGTGTTCCGCCGAGAACTCGAGTCCCGCCCTGATGCCCACTTCCGGGATGTACATGTGGTTGTCGACGCGGAAGACCACGTTCTGCCCCAGCAGGACGCCGTGGATCAGATGATCGGCGCCGAGGGCCTCGACCGTCTCCACCTCGAAGGCGGCGAGTCCGCCCTCGGGACGGAGCGTCACGTGTTCGGGCCGCACGCCGAGCACCACCGCCCTGCCGGCAAGTGCCGTGCAGGGTTCGGGCAGCGACAGGACACCCGAATCGTGCTCGAAGTGACTGCCGTCTGCGGAGACGCGGCCGTGAACAAGGTTCATCGGAGGAGAGCCGATAAAGTTCGCGACGAACATCGTCTCGGGATCGTCCTAGACCTCCTGAGGCGTGCCAACCTGCTCGGCGCGGCCTGCGTTCATCACGATCATGCGGTGGGCGAGCGTCATGGCCTCGACCTGATCGTGAGTGACGTAAAGACTCGTCGTCTTGAGACGACGGTGCAGCTTCTGGATCTGCAGGCGCGTCTGCACGCGCAGCTTTGCGTCGAGGTTCGAGAGCGGTTCGTCGAAGAGAAAGACGGAGGGCTCGCGCACGATCGCGCGGCCCATGGCGACGCGCTGGCGCTGGCCGCCGGAGAGCTGGCGAGGACGGCGCGCAAGCAGGCCTCCGAGTTCGAGCATCTTCGCGGCCTCGTTGACGCGACGCTCGATCTCGTCCTTGGGAACCCCGCGGATCTTGAGGCCGTAAGCCATGTTGTCGAAGACCGTCATGTGCGGGTAGAGCGCATAGTTCTGGAACACCATGGCGCAGTCGCGGTCCTTGGGTTCGAGATTGTTGACGACGCGCTCGCCGATGATGAGTTCGCCCGAGGTGATCTGCTCGAGGCCCGCCACCATGCGCAGCAGGGTCGACTTGCCGCAGCCCGACGGGCCCACGATCACGATGAACTCGCCGTCCCTGATGTCGAGCGAGATGCCGTGCACGACTGCCACGTCGCCGTAGCTCTTTCGGATGTCTTTGAATTGAATGTTAGCCATGTTGTCTGTCTCTTACTTTTCCGTGTCGACGAGGCCCTTGACGAACCAGCGCTGCATGACGGTCACCACGATGGCGGGCGGGATCATTGCAAGCATGGCCGTCGCCATGATGAGGTTCCATTCGTTGGCGGAGTCGCCGCCGCCGATCATGCGCTTGATGCCGATCACGATCGGGTACATGTCCTCGGACGTGGTCACAAGTAGCGGCCACAGGTACTGGTTCCAGCCGTAGATGAACTGAATCACGAACATTGCCGCGATGTTGGTGAGGGAAAGCGGCATCAGAATCGTGAAGAAGAAGCGCATCGGCCCGGCGCCGTCCATGCGGGCGGCTTCGGTGAGCTCGTCGGGAACGGTGAGGAAGAACTGCCTGAAGAGGAAGGTCGCCGTCGCTGACGCGATCACGGGAAGAATCAGGCCGCCCCAGCTGTCAAGAAGGTGCAGATCCGCCATCACTTCATAGGTGGGCGAGATGCGGACCTCGACGGGCAGCATCAGCGTGATGAAGATGAGCCAGAAGCAGAGCTTGCGGCCGGGGAACCTGAAGTAAACGATCGCGAAGGCCGAGACGAGCGAGATCAGGATCTTGCCGATCGAGATGCCCATGGCCATCATGAGCGAGACGAAGAGCATGCGGCCCACGGGGGCGCGCGAAGCGGTGCCGCCGCCCTCAGTGAGGATCTGCATGTAGTTTTCGATGAAGTGGGCGCCGGGAAGAAGGCTCATGGGCGCCTGTTCCACTTCGACGGCGGTCTGTGTCGACGCGACGAACGCCACGTAGACGGGGAAGACCACCACGATCACGCCCAGAATCAGAATCAGGTGCGTGAAGAAATTGAGCCAGGGACGATTTTCAACCATCTGTCGTCTCCCGTCAGTAGTTGACGCGCCGCTCGATGAAGCGGAACTGGATCACCGTGAGGATGATCACCATCACCATCAGGATGACGGACTGTGCGGCGGAGCCGCCGAAGTCCATGTTGCGGAAGCCGTCGACGAACACCTTGTAGACGAGAATGTTCGTGTCCTGCCCCGGACCGCCCATGGTCGTCGCATCGACGATGGCGAACGTGTCGAAGAACGCGTAGACGATGTTCATCACGAGCAGGAAGAAGGTCGTGGGCGACAGCAGCGGGAAGACCACCGTCCAGAAGCGGCGGAAGGGACCCGCGCCGTCCATGGCCGCCGCCTCGAGCAGCGACTTCGGAATGGCCTGCAGACCTGCGAGGAAGAAGATGAAGTTGTAGCTCACCTGCTTCCAGACCGCCGCGATGACGAGAAGCGTCAGGGCCTGGTCCGCGTCGACCAGATAGTTCCAGTCGATGCCGAACATGCGCATCACGTAGGAGAGAACGCCGAGCGTCGGATTGAAGATGAACATCCAGAGGACGCCCGCCACGGCGGGGGCGACGGCGTACGGCACGATGAGGAAGGTCTTGTAGGCCGAGGCGCCGCGCAGCACGCGGTCCGCACAGACGGCAAGCAGAAGGCTGATCGCAAGGCCGAGGAAGGCCACGAGCGCCGAGAAGGCCATCGTGATCTTGAAGCTCGAGACATAGTTCGGGTCGGACAGAAGCGTTTCAAAGTTCTGAAGACCCACGAATTCCGTGCTGAGCCCGAAGGGATCCTGCATCAGCACCGACTGGTAGATGGCCTGGCCGGCGGGCAGGAAGAAGAAGATGAGCGTAATGGCGAGCTGCGGCGCCACCAGCAGGTAGGGCAGCCAGCGGTTTTGGAATACGACTCGTTTTTCCACGTTGTTGACTCTGAGGATATTAAAAACCTAACCGCAAGCATCCCGCAAGACGGCAGGGCCGTGTGCCCTGACGTCTTCGGGATGCGGTATCGCAGCAGGACAGACGCCTTCAGGGGTTCGAGGGCGTCCGCGAGCTGTCGTCGGAAAGGGCTCGTGCTTACTTCGTCACGCGTTCAAAGCGGACGAGCTGCTCGTTGCCGCGGCGGACGACGGCATCAAGGGCCTCCTTGGCGGTCGCCTTGCCGGACCAGATCTTTTCGAATTCCTCGTCAACGATCGTGCGGATGTTGGGCAGGTAGCCGAGACGAATGCCGCGGCTCTTGTCGGTCGTCTTGAGCATCTGCTTGACGGCGACGTCTGCGCCCGGATTCTTTTCGTAGTAGCCGCTGGCCTTGGCGATTTCAAAGGCCTTCTGCGTCACCGGGAGATAGCCCGTGCGCATGTGGTTGTTCGCCTGAACCTGCGGGTCGGAGAGGTAGTGGAAGAACTCGGCGACGCAGCGGTTCTGCTCGTCGGACTTGCCTGCCATGGCCCAGAGCGAGGCGCCGCCGATAGCGGTGTTCTGCGGAGCATCAGGCACGCCCTCGTAGTAGGGCATCGGCATCGTCATGTACTCGAACTTCGCGTTGCGGCGGATGTTGCCGAGCGAGCCCGAGGAGCCCATGTTGATCGCGCATTCGCCCGAGTAGAAGGTGGCGTCGGCAAGATTGCCGCGGCCCTTGTAGACGAAGGTGCCTTCCTTGGCCATGCGGGCCAGATTTTCAAGATGGCGCTGATGGAGCGGAGAGTTGACCATGAGGCGCGCGCCCGTGCCGCCGAAGCCGTTGTTGAGCGTGGCGTACTCGACGTTGTGCCAGGTGGAGAAGCTCTCGAGCTGGGTCCAGCCCATCCAGGAAGTGGTCATCGGGCAGGTTTCGCCCGCGGCCTTGAGGGCCTTGGCGGCCTTTTCAATCTCAGGCCAGGTGCGCGGGAGCTTGTCCGGCTCGGTCGGCAGGCCTGCGTTCTTGAACTTGGTGAGATTGAGGTAGAGAACGGTGGTGGAGGAGTTGAACGGATAGCTGAGCATCCTGCCGTCGGCCGTGGAATAGTAGCCGTAGACGGCAGGGATGTAGTCCTTGGGATTGAATTCGTAGCCTGCCTTGTCGAGAAGCTCGCCGACAGGAACAATGGCACCCTTGCTGAACATCATGGTTGCCGTGCCGACTTCAAACACCTGAAGAATGTTCGGGGAGCGTCCTGCGCGGTGGGCTGCGATGCCCGACGTCATCGTCTGGTCGTAGGTGCCCTTGTACGTGGACGTGAGATGACACTGCGGGGTCTTGGCGTTGAAGTCCTTGGTCACGTCGGCAACCCAGTCGCCGAGCGTATTGGCCATCGCATGCCACATCGTGATTTCAGTGGGAGCGGCGGAGGCCGCGCCCGCGGCCATAAGGGAAGCCGCCATCACGCCGGCAGCGACAAACTTTTTGCTCATGCTGTTCTCCTTTGAGCAGAGGGGGCCTTTGCCAGGCGCCGTCAGCAGCATCCGTCACCGGTCTCCGAGGGCACTTCCATGAAGGAGGAAAGGCAAACTCCTTGGACGAAAAGCCTTCGCCCGATTTTGGATCATAGGGGATGCCCCCTCCCCTGTCCATACGCCGATCGGTGGATGCGCCTACCACCAGATGCTGAAGCCGCCTCCAAAGTGCGCTCTGGCAGGCCTTCGCGGCATCATGATGGGATTTTCCCTACGAAAGGCGTTTTCTGCATCCAACTGCCTCAAACGGCGCACTTCGCCGAATAGTCGCGCGGTCCGAAGACGGCCCTGCCGACCCTCACCATGGTCGCGCCCTCCGACACCGCCTCGTCCATGTCGGCGCTCATGCCCATGGAAAGCGTGTCCATGCCGGGGTGCTTCACACGGAGCCGCTCGAAGAGTGCGCGCATGGCCGCAAGGGGCCTTCGACGAGATTCGCTGTCCGCCGCCGGCGCGGGAATCGCCATCAGCCCCCTTAGCCTCAGGCCCGGATAGCCGGCGATCTCGTCCGCGAAGGCCTCGACTTCGGAAGGCGCAACCCCCGACTTCGTCTCCTCTCCGTCGATGTTGACCTCAATCAGAATGTTGAGGGGCGGCATGCCAGCGGGTCTTTGAGCGGAAAGCCGCGACGCAATGCGAAGGCGGTCGACGGACTGAACCCAGTCGAAGTGCTCGGCGACGAGGCGGGTTTTGTTGGCCTGAAGCGGCCCGATGAAGTGCCACTCGCCGGGATCCTCCGGATGCACCGCACGAAAGTGCACGATCTTCTCCACCCCTTCCTGAACGTAGTTTTCCCCGAACGCCCTCTGACCGCAGGCATAGGCCTCCTCGCAGGCCTCGACGGGAAAGGTCTTCCCGACGGCAATGAGCCTGACGGAGCCCGCAGGCCTGCCCGCCGCACGCTCCGCGGCCGCAAGTTCCCCCCGCACCCGTTCCAGTCGTTCGGGCAGTCCCGGCTTGAGTTCGCTCACGATGCATTCTCCTGAAAGCTGTTCGAAGGAAAGGCGTCCTTCGTGCGCAACGACAGTCTAGCAAGGGTGGCGGCGCATCGGCATCGCACGAAGATTGACGATTTCTTGACCTCCGTCAAATTTTCAAATGCATCATTTTTCGGATTTGATCCTCTCGAAGCCCCCTCCGAACAGCCGTCCCCGCCGTTCTGACGCAAACGCAGCTCACGCTGTCTTTTACGCAAACTGAAGCCCGGAGCGGATTTGCGAAGGCGCACAACTTGCGACACACTGCATCCTTTCATGATCCTGCAAAGACACGCAATCAACCACCAAAACAAATCTTTTACTTACTCTTCAACAAGATAGCAAGAATAAAATACAAGTGGATCACGCCAGAGGATCACGAGTCGATACGCAACAGACAGACTCAAAGTACACTGACCTTACGACGACAGCATCGTTCAAGTGTTACGTTCAAGCAAATTCAGGAGTACCAGCATGTCGACCGCCGCAGTCCTTTCCGACTTTTTCACCGCAGCCCTGAGAGAGGCTCGTTCCGAACGCCCTGCCAGCCTTGCAAGCCGCATTCCCGCGCTCGACGAACTGACGGAGGGCGGCTTTCCCGTGAACGCCCTGACCGAGCTTTTCATTCCGCACGCCGGCATCGGAGAGGTCCGCATGCTGCTTCCCGCTCTGGCATCCCTGAAGCACGTCACCTGGGTGCTGCCCTGCGACTCGGAGGCGGCTCCCTACGCGCCCGCCCTTGCCGACGCCGGCCTCGATCTTGACCGACAGCTCTTTTCCATTCCCTCTACGCCTGAAGAGGTCTTCTGGTGCGCGGAACAGGCCGCCGCCAGCGGAGAAACCTCGGCCGTCGTCGTCTGGCTCAATCCGCTCGTTCACGGGAAGGACGGTGCGGCCCTCGCAAGGCTCGACATGGCCGCGCACTCGACGGGCACGACGATCTTCCTCATCCGCCCCTCGAGCATGGCCTGCACGCCGTCCCCTGCCGAACTCCGTCTGATGCTGCGGCCGGGCAGGTCCGGCACCGTACACGTTCGAGCTACGCGACGCGGCGCATTCTTCGACCGCACGCGGGAAGCAGACGTCAGTCTGGAGGAAAGGCCCCTCGTTCCCGCCCCGCGCGCATGCCGCCGCAAAGTGCAACAGGCTCTCGCCTCGGCCCGTCTCTCTCCCGCCTGCTGAACGCAGCCCTCATGCTCGTCCATCAAGGAGTCCAGCTCATGAACATCGCCACCTGCGCCAAAACATCCCTCAAAGCCGTCGTCAGCGTCCCCGTCGGCATCCGTCTGCAGGAACTTCCCTCAATGGTCAAAAGTCTCTGCGCAGGGATTGCGGGCAACGCCGACTGCTCAGGCGGCGAACTCACTCTCACGCTCGAGGGGCTGGACGAAACCCGCAGGATCGTCGTCAGCGTCAATAACGGCAGCGCACGCGCCTTCACCGACGTCCTGACCGACCGACTGATCCGCACGCCCATTCCGGGAAGCCTGCGACGCATGACGCTCTCGCTTGAGCCCGAAATCTCTGATCTCATCAGGGACACGCCGAACGCTTCCGTCCCGACGGGGCTTGCCGCCCGACTTCAGGCACGCCTTGGTCCGGGACGCGTCTTCCGTCTCAGCAACCTCGATGAAGGCCTTCCCTCCACCTCGAGCCGTCTTGCTCCCGTTGCGGACGCCTTTGCGCGCAAGCCTATGAGCGCTCCTGCCGGCAAAGCAGACGTGAGGCCCACGATGCTTCTCTCTGATCCGCTACCGCTCCACGCTTCGGACGATGGACTTGCATGGCGTCAAGAGTCCCTGCGTCTGGTTGATGGTCCCGTGCGCCATGCCGACGACTCGGAGATCTGCGACTACTTTGTGGCCGAAAGTTCGAGCGGCCGCCGCGTCTGGCTTTACCGAACGGAGGATTCCGACAAGACGGAGGTCCGCTGGCACCTCCACGGGTTCTTTTCCTGAACCTATAATGAGCGGACTTCAATCCTCAGCAAGGGATCCGAGCCCGTGAAAGAACCCATTCTGCTGCACAGCTGCTGCGCGCCCTGTTCCTCCGCCATTCTCGAATGGCTTCTGCAGAACGACTACGCGCCTCACGTCTACTACTTCAATCCCAACATATTTCCTGAAGAGGAGTATCTCGTTCGCAAGAACGAGTGCATCCGCTACTGTGAAAAGCTTGCCGTTCCGTTCACGGACGGCGACTGGGACCACGCAGGCTGGCGCAACGCCGTCAAGGGACACGAATGCGATCCAGAACGCGGCGAACGCTGCAGGCTGTGTTTCGGCGTGCGCATGAGGGCCACCGCCGCCATGGCCGCAAAGCTCGGCATCAGGCGCTTTACGACAACCCTCGCAGGAAGCCGCTGGAAGCGCCTTGATCAGATTCGAGAGGCCGCGCTCGAAGCGGCTGCCCTGCACCCCGGCACCACCTACTGGGATCAGAACTGGCGCAAGGGCGGTCTGCAGGAGCGCAGGGGCGAGATCCTCAGAGAGGAAAACTTCTACAACCAGCTCTGGTGCGGCTGCGAATTCTCCATGGGACATCTTCGAGAACGCGATCCCTCCGACCTTCCCGCCCACATGAAGCCTTATCTTGAAGCACTGGGGCTTACGGGAAAGGGCTGACAAGTTTCAATGGACAGCGGGCCCGCAGTCTTCTCGGCTGCGGGCCCGCTGTCATTTCAATCCGGGTGTTTACTTCTCGTTGAGAAGCCCCTTCCTGACCTTGTAGTCGGCGAGCGCCCTCTGGGCTCTGGCCGCATCGGCCATCTTTTTGGAAAGACCCGTGCAGGCATCCTCAGGCACCATGCGGTCATTCTCCCAGCGATAGCAGGTCACGCTTCCGTTGTCCCTGATCTCGGCGGCACCCCAGCTGCCCGCTGCGATGCCCGTATAGGAAACGATGAGGTCCATCGATTCGTTGGCAAACAGGTTGCGGCCTTCGTGAATTTCGGGCGTCCTGCCCAACACGACGCCTGCAATCGTCGGGAAGATGTCGCGATGCCCCGCCCAACGCGTGACGTCGACCTTCCCGGCGTCAGCCTCAAGGCTCTCTGGCGCCCAGATCAGAATCGGAACGCCATGCAAATGATGGGCGTAGCCGCCTGCGTACGACATGCGAAGATTGTGGTCGCCGGTCGCCACAATCAGAAGCTCGCGCTTGAGCGCGCCGCGTCTCATGTCATGCACGAATCCGCCCAGAGCATTGGCCGCGTACTGATAGGTTTCAAGAGAACCCGTCAGGATGTCGTACCTGTTGTCCGTGATGAAGGGCGGCAACTCCTTGTAGGAAACGGGATTGACCTTGACGCCGTCGGGCACCCTGTGCGGCGGATGATTGGCGGTGGAGAGCATCACGATAAAGAGCTTCTCCCCCTTCTGGTCCGCCTCCTTCAGAATCTCCTCCGCACGCTTGAACATCCAGGCGTCACCGACACCCCACGTGCCGTTCTCGACGCCGGGATAGCGGGACGACAGCTTGCCCGCACCGACAATCTCGTCGAAGCCCTGTTGCGGAAAATTGGTTTCGATCTGGCGCCAGGCCTCGGGACCCGCCGTCAAGAAGATCGTCCTGTAGCCCGCCTTCTTGTACTCAAGCATGCGGGAGAAATCGAAGACGTGCCGGCCGTAGCGGCTCTGCGTGATCGGATTCAGGGGAGAGTCGAAAAGCAGGCCCTCGAGCGTCGGGAAGGTTGCCTGTCCCACACACAGCGACTGCTTGAAGACAAGCGCCGAATCGAGTTCGCCTGCCAGAGCACCCAGCGTGTCGTTGACACCGGGCTTGTGCGACTCGAACACGTCACGCCCCATGGACTCCATGACGGCCAGAACAACATGAGGCTGCGACTTGAGCGGCTTGCTCTGAGGCAGTACAGGGCGAACCTCGGCAATGAGAGCCTCAGCATCTGATGCCTTGCCAAAGCCCATCTGCTGGAGGGCGGCAATGGCGCCGCCCTTGAGTTCAAGCACCTGCATGCCCTTTCGGGCCTCATGGAAGGCAGCCATGCCGTTGGGAACAGTGGCGTTGATGAAGGCGTTCTTCGTAACGGAATAGCTCTGGATTCGAAGCGGGAAGGTGCCCAAGCTACCGCGAATGACAAGCGCCATCACGACAATCGAAAGAATCGAAAGGACGCCGTAGGCGGCCCTGCCGACCCTGCGCTCACGGCTGCGACCGAGAAGCATGGTGCACGCAAAGGGCAGAGCCGTGAAACCCGCCAGACAAAGCAGGTAGGTGAACACGGGCCAGTCCTTCATGATCGTGATGACGATCGCCTTCGTGTCGTCCTGAAGGAAGCCGAAGATGATAGGGCTGATGGGCGTTGCGTAGAAGCCGTAAAAGCCGAAGTTGATGACCGTCAGAAGCGCCGTCACAAACATGCCCACGAAGGCAAGAATGCGCGCCAGCTTCCAGAAGAAGGCCTTCCAGTAGGAAAGGAGAACGCAGATCCAGGCGGGCAGTAGCAGGATTGCCAGCCACTTGGCATCAACGCGAAGCCCCATCACCATTGCAGGTGCAAAGTCGCTCAGAAAGCCGAGATCGTCGTTTTTATAGGCGAAGAAGAAGACGATTCTCGCAATCGTCAGCAGAAGGAGTGCGGCGATGCCGAAAGCCGCTGCCCGGGCGCACCGCCCGAGCCAGTTAAAGGATTCTGTCATTGTCCGAAAGAGCCGTTGAATCATTGCAGGACCCGCATGGCACCGTGCCGTTGCAGGCCAAAGGGTGCATTCTACTTAGGCGCGAACTTTTTTTCAGTTCACAGGGCGATCATTTTTCCCCAAGAACGACGCCTTTCTGCACGAAACCTCCTCAATCTGTTGCGCTCCGAGCACGTCACGCTCCGGCCATGGCGAGTTCGGAAAGTATTTTTTGCCAAATTCGGAGAATAGGCGGAAAATTTCGGGATGCACATTCGCGGTCCCCGAATTCAGGAGGGACCGCCCATCACCAAGGCAACAACAATGAACGTTTTCCTCCTCATTGCGGCGGCAATCATCCTCATCGTCGTCCTGCTTCGCTTCAAGTGTCCGATCGGACCGGCCATTCTGGCTGGCGGCGCCCTTCTCTGGCTCTTTGAAGACCCCACTCTGCGCGCCCTCACCGAAGCCGGTCACGACATGCTAACGATGAACCGCACCTACGACCTCCTCTTTGCGCTCTACTTCGTGATGTGCCTTGAAATCCAGCTCCGCAGATCCGGCACGCTCAAGGGCATGGTCGACGCGCTCAACCGCTTCTTCTCCTCGACGAAAGTCGTCATCTCCAGCATGCCCGCCTTCCTTGGTCTTCTGCCCTCTGTCGGCGGCGCACGCTTTTCCGCTCCGATCGTCGAGACGGCCTGCGAAGGTATGGACATCAAGCCCGAAAGCAAGGCCGCCATCAATTTCTGGTTCCGCCACATCTGCGAGTTCGCCAGCCCCATCATTCCCGGCATGATCCTCGGCTGCGCCATCGCTCACGTGAGCGTCGCCGATCTCGTCATCCATCTTTTCTGGATGTCCGTCGTCGCCTTCGCCATAGGCTGGTTCGTCATGGTCCGCCCGCTCAAGTTTGAGGAAAAGCGCCGTAAGGCCGAACTGTCGTCCGAGCAGCGCAGGACAGACCTCATCAACGTCGTGCTCGCCATCGCGCCCGTGCTTCTGAGCGTCGTTCTCATGATGGCCTTCAATCTCTCCGCCGCCCTCGCCATGGGCGCCGTGGTCGTGCTGCTCATCCCCGTACTTCTGATGATGAAGCGCGGCGTGAGCGTCAAGGACGTGTTCGTCGGCGCCGCCGACTGGCGTCTTCTCCTCAACGTCGGCTGCATCCTCTTCTTCATCCAGCTTCTTGAGGCCACGGGCATCCTGCACCAGATCATCACCTGCTTCGAAGGCTCGGCGCTTCCCGTGCCCGTCATCATCGCACTCACGAGCTTCGTCATCGGCATCCTCACCGGCATGAGCCAGGGCCACGTTGCCATCGTGATGCCGATCGTGGCGGGCCTCATGCCCGGCTCTCTTGATCTGGCCGGCGTCGCCATGGTCTTCGGTGTCGCAGGCCAGATGATCACGCCCACCCACGTCTGCCTCACGATCACGATCGACTACTTCAAGTCGGACTTCTTCAAGACGCTGGTGCCCGTCATCCTTGCGGAAGCCATCGTTCTCGTCGTCTTCTCGGCCTGGACCTGGCTCACCTGGACTGCCTGACCGCATCCCTGATCCATCAGGCGGGGCCTGACGCTCACACGCGTCGGGCCCCTTTCTTTCCCCGCACTTCCTGATTTGACTTCCGCTTAACGTCAGTATCAGCAAACGGGGTAAAATATTGACTTTGTTCAGCTTTCAAGCCGCGCGTCCAACCCCGCGCGCGTCCGCTCCTCCGCGCCCGAAGCCGCAGCGCTCAGGCGGGACCCTTTTCAAACAACGAGTTTTAGTGATGAAGACGATTCGCACCCGCATTGCACCGAGCCCCACGGGCATGATGCATCTCGGCACCGCCCGCACGGCCATCTACTGCTGGGCCGTCGCCCGCCACTTCGGCGGCAAGTTCCTGCTTCGCATCGAGGACACCGATCAGGTCCGCTCCACGAAGGAGGCCGTTCAGGTCATTCTCGACGGCATGAAGTGGCTCAACCTCGACTACGACGAGGGTCCCGTCTATCAGATGGACCGCCTCGAGCGCTACCGCGAAGTCGTCGACCAGATGCTTGCCGACGGCCGCGCTTACTACTGCTACGCCACGCCCGAAGAGCTCGACGCCATGCGCGAAGAACAGAAGGCCAAGGGCCTCAAGCCCCGCTATGACGGTCGCTGGCGTCCTGAGAACTGTCAGGGCAAGCCCATCCCCGAAGGTGTGAAGCCGGTCATCCGCTTCCGTAATCCCGATGAAGGCGCCGTCACCTGGAACGACGCCGTCTACGGCACGATCACAGTCTCCAACAGCGAACTTGACGACCTGATCATCATGCGCAACGGCATTCCCACGTACAACTTCGCCGTCGTCGTCGACGACTGGGACATGGAAGTGAGCCACGTGATCCGCGGCGCTGACCACATCAACAACACCCCGCGCCAGATCAACATCTACCGCGCGCTCGGCGCTGAAGTGCCCGTCTTCGCCCACCTGCCGCTCATCAACGGTCAGGACGGTCAGAAGCTCTCGAAGCGCCACGGCACCGTCTCCGTGCTCGAATACGAACGTCAGGGCTACCTCCCCGAAGCCGTCTTCAACTATCTCGCCCGCCTGGGCTGGGGCCACGGCAACATGGAGAAGTTCACCCGCGAGGAGCTCGCCGAAGTGTTCGAGCTCTCCGACTGCTCCCGTGCCGCCGCCCGCATCGACTGGAAGAAGTTCGACTGGCTCAACCAGCAGTACATGAAGGAAGCCGACGCGAATCGTCTGGCCGATCTCACGAAGGCCCGCATCGAGGCCCGCGGCGGCAAGGTTGAAGGCGGTCCCGATCTCGCGGCCGTCTGCGAACTGCTGAAGTCCCGCTCCGCCACTCTCGAAAAGCTGGCCGACGCCGCCCTCTTCTTCTACGTTGAACCCAAGGTCAACGAAGAGGAAGCCGCCAAGGTCCTCGCCGACGGCGGTCGCGAAGCCCTCAAGCTCTTCGGTGAAAAGCTCGAGGCCATCTCCGACGTTACGCCTGAGGCCGTCTACGGCTGCATTCAGGCCGTGATGGAGGAGCAGGGTATTGCGATGAAGGTGCTCGCCAACCCGCTCCGCGTCTGTGTCTGCGCCGCCGATCGCACGCCGCAGATCGACAAGACGCTCTGCCTCATCGGCAAGGAAGAAGTTCTCGCCCGCATCGCCCGCGCGCTCTGATTGCCGACAGAGGCAAAAGGCTGATCAGTTGAAGCTCAGTCCGCAAGCATGCGGACTGAGCTTTATTTTCATCCTTATTACGCAAAACATTGACTTAACGCAAATTCCGATCTGCAACTTCTGGAAAAACGGCGTATAGTTCATTCTCTACGAAACAACGTCCCTATCGTCTAGTGGTCCAGGACCGCAGCCTCTCACGTTGCTAACGCGGGTTCGAACCCCGCTGGGGACGCCAACTCAACCTCCGCAGTATCTTGAACTGACGGAGGTTTTGTTTTATCCGGCAAGCCCTCTCCTCCCGCCGCTTTTCTCCCCGACATTCTTTTCTCCCGCTCATCTGCCTGATCTTCCCTCTCCCAACGCAAACCAAACCGCCGCCTGAAACACTTCTCAGGCAGCGGAAACAGAGACGTCAACGGGAGTTATACCATCAGAGACCGCCCGCAAGCAGGGCGAGAACGCCGCCATGGGCGCGCGTGCGAACACCGTGCACGGGTTTGCGCACGGTTTGAACGGAGGAAGTGCGGGAGGAACGACTGGAACGAGGCTTTTCGCCCGCCTTACGCACGCTGACGCTGCCGTCGGCTTCAACGACGAACTCCACGCAGGAGCAGCCTTCCTCGAGTCCGAGAAAGTCACGAATTTCCTTGGGGATCGTGACCTGCCCCTTGATGGTAAGACGATGCGACATATGCTTCTCCTTCATGCAGATAAATGTTGATGGATGTGCATGCCGCGGAGCTTTTTCGGTCAGGGGCCTCATCCTCGATGAAGCTCCGGTCCTGATGCGAAAAAGCCTCCCGCAGCGTACACGCATGTCGAGAGGCATTGCCATTCTCCGTATGTTTGTCGGTGCGCGATGAGCTACCGGCCACATGGCCTCCCGCGGAGGCCACCACCTTGCCCGGAGGCGGGCAGGTTGGCGTGAGGGCTTTTAGGAAAGTCCTCATCTCTTCATGCTGTCGAATTAATATACACGTCCGAGGCACTTCGTCGCAACACGCCTACCATGGATAGGTGATGGACAAAGTGCCTAGACGAGCTGATCATTTCGATCAATCGCGTCGACGGGGAAAGCCGCAAAGCAGAACCGCCGCCTGTCGGGGCTTTCGAACGGTCTCGCGCTCGAAGACTCGAAGCTCTTCGGGCTTGCCCGAAGCGCCGCTGCGCTCACGATAGGGCGTGTCGAAGATCGGATCTCGGTTGCGGTGGGAGGGCGGCACATATGCACGGGCACGCTCCTTGGCGAGACGTTCATCCTCGGGCGTATCGACGCGCTCGATCTCTCGCTCGCCACGTCGTTCGGGACGCTCTCCTGAGGCGCGGCGCATTTCCGAACGAGCCTGACGCGAGAGCGGGCGCAGAGGCTTCTGTTCGAAGGTCTGCTTCGTGAGCTTCTCGATGGCGTCGACAAGACGGCCGTCTTCGCGCGTCGCGAGCATGATGGCAAGGCCGTGGGAACCGGCTCGACCGGTACGGCCGATGCGGTGCACGTAGTCCTCGGCGCTGAACGGAACATCATAGTTGATGACGCAGGGCAACTCCTTGATGTCCAGACCTCGTGCCGCGACGTCGGTCGCAACGAGAACATGGATGGCGCCCGACTTGAAGCCGTCGAGCGCCGCCTGACGCTCCTCCTGCGTCTTGTCGCCGTGAATGGCGTCTGCATTGATCCCGACGCGCTCAAGCGTGCGGGCAAGGCGACGGCAGGTGATCTTCGCGTTGACGAAGACGATGACCTGCTCGAGCGGCTTGTTTTCGGAACCTCGCGTCTTGAGGATGTCGATCAGCACGTCCGTCTTCTCGCGATCCGCGACCTGAAAGACCTCCTGAGTAACCGTGTCGGCCGTCTGATTCTGACGGGCGACTTCGATCATGAACGGATCGGGCTTGAGGAAGTTCTTCGCGAGCCTGGCGATGTCGGGCGAGAACGTAGCCGAAAACATCAGACTCTGACGGTTGGCCGGCAGAAGCTTGAGGATGCGGCTGATGTCAGGCAGGAAGCCCATGTCGAGCATGCGGTCAGCCTCGTCGAGCACGACGACCTCGACCTGAGAGAGATTCGTCGCGCGCTGCTCGATATGGTCAAGCAGACGGCCCGGCGTCGCCGTCAGAATTTCGACGCCGCGGCGGAGCATGTCGGACTGCGGACGAATGTCGACGCCGCCGTAGACCACACCGACGCGCAACGGCGTGTCCGCCGCATACTGCGTCATGTTGGCAGAGACCTGATCGGCCAGCTCGCGCGTAGGCGTCAGGATGAGCGCGCGCACGGGATGACGGGCGGGCGACATCGAGGTGTTCGCATGCGGAAGAATGCGGGCGATGAGCGGGAGACCGAAGCTCGCCGTCTTGCCCGTGCCCGTCTGGGCTGCGCCCATCACGTCTCCCCCCTTCATCACCACGGGAATGGCCTGAAGCTGAATCGGCGTCGGCTCCTTGTAGCCGATGCGTTCGATGGCGGACATGATGCGGGAGTCGAGATTGAATTGTGCGAACGATGACATGCTGCTGGCGTTCTCTTGGAATGGCTCTTGAGTGTGGGCGGCGTCGCAAGGGCACTTGCTGAACGCCTGAAAACCGTTATTTTAGCGGGATTCCGCACGTGGCGCAGTTTTCGGCCACCCGCATCAGGGCGGCGCGTCCTCCCGAAAACGCGAAAAGGCTCCCGAAGGAGCCTTTTCAGGCGACTCCGCACGAGGCGGAGTCAAGGGGATCAGTTCTCAGTCAGGTAGTCGCGCAGACGTTCCTGGAACTCGGGACTGCGAAGCTTGCGGATGGCCGCCGACTCGATCTGGCGGACGCGCTCACGGGTGACGCCGAAGTCGCGGCCCACCTCTTCCAGCGTGCGGGGACGGCCATCGTCCAGACCGAAGCGGAGACGGATGACCTTCTCTTCACGAGGGGTCAGGCTCTTGAGGGCCTGATTGATCTGCTGGGCCACCATGGCGCGGTCTGCGGCCTTGCCGGGGGCCTCGGCGTTCTCGTCGGCGACGAAATCGCCCAGAGAGGAATCCTCCTCCTCACCCACGGGACTTTCAAGGCTGGCAGGCTCCTGCGCCATCCGCTGGATCTCGCGGACGCGCTCGACGCTCATGTCCATCGCCTTTGCCAGCTCCTCCGGGGTCGGCTCGTGGCCGTTCTGGTAGACCAGCTGGTTGGTGGCCTGACGCATCCGGTTGATGGTCTCCACCATATGCACCGGGATGCGGATGGTGCGGGCCTGATCGGCGATGGCGCGGGTGATGGCCTGACGGATCCACCACGTTGCGTAGGTGGAGAAGCGGAAGCCGCGGTCGCAGTCGAACTTCTCCGCCGCCTTGATCAGGCCGATGTTGCCCTCCTGAATCAGGTCGAGGAAGGCCAGATTGTGGCCGACGTGCTTCTTGGCGATGGAGACCACCAGACGGAGGTTCGCTTCGCTCAGGCTGCGGCGGGCGTTCAGGCCGTCACGGCGGATCTTCAGCAGCTCCTGACGGCGCTCCTCGGTCAGGGGGCCGTTCTCCACAGCCTCCATGGCCTCTTCTTCCGCAGCCTTCTCCTCGGCGTCCTCGCTGGACTTCTCGTTGCCCTCTTCGTCGATGTCCTCGGTGTAGCTGCGGCTGTTCTCATCCTCCTCGAACGAGAAGCGGGCGCTGTTCTTTTTGATGTACTCAGGCGCGCCGTACTTCTGGCGGTCGGCCTGAAGGATGTGGGCAGCCTCGGCACCGGCGTGGATGCGCTTGCTCAGGTCCACTTCCTGCTCTGCGCTCAGCAGCGGGATCTGGCCGATCTGCTTGAGGTAGTTCTTGACCGGGTCGTCCAGCAGCTCATCCATCGCGGCCTTCAGGTCGGCGGGGTTCTCCTCGGCGGCCTCTTCCTCGTCTTCCATGCCCAGACCCAGCTCGTCACTGTTGTTCTCGGCGTTCTCCACCTCGGCAATGATGCTGTCCACGTCCAGATTCACATCGGCGTCGGCCTCATCCTCGATGATCTTGATGCCGCGCTCTTCAAGGAGCGTATAGAGCGTTTCCACATCCATCCTGCACTGTGCGGCCAACGTCTTGGCCTCCTGTGCCGACAGGGTGCCCTCGCCTTTCGTCAACAGTTCCTTCAAAGTCATGCCCATTTCGCTCTCTCCTTCTCACCACGGGAAAGCCTCCCCGCAGGTGAACTTGTCTCATAGTTTCGGCCCTGCTGCATCAGATCACAAGGCCTCCGTTGACGCCGAACACCTGTCCGGTGATGTAGCCGGCGTCCTCTCCGGCGAGGTACAGCAGAAGCTTTGCCACCTCTTCGGCGGTGCCGAGACGCCCCACCGGAGTCTCCTCGGCCAGTGCCGCTTTGTCCTCAGCAGTGAACGAGGCCATCATATCGGTGTCGATGACGCCGGGGGCCACACAGTTCACGGTGATGCCGCTGGGACCTTCTTCTTTTGCCAGAGCCTTGGTCAGGCCGATGAGGCCTGCCTTGGCGGCGGAATAATGCACCTCGCAGCTGCCGCCGGTCTGGCCCCACATACTGCTCACGGTGAGGATACGGCCCGCCTTGCGGCGGATCATCCCGGGCAGGGCCAGCTGGCAGAGGTTGAACGCACCGGTCAGGTTGACGTTCAGCATCCGCTGCCACTCCTCCGGCGTGATGTCGGTGAACAGCTTCTGCTGGGCGATGCCCGCGTTGCTCACCAGCACATCCAGATGGCCCAGCGCCTGCTCGGCGGCGCGGAAGGCCAGCTCACAGCTGGCCCGGCTGGCCACGTCGCACTGGACGGCCAGCACGCCCGGCAGTTCTTTCTCCAGCGCTGCCGCCGCCTCGGCGTTGGTGTGGTAGAACACCGCCACCCGGTAGCCTGCCGCGTAGAACACACGGGCCGCAGCGGCGCCGATGCCCCGGTCGCCGCCCGAGATGAGGACGGTGCGGCCATTCGCCGCCGGGGCGGCGGGCTGCGGCAGTTCCACAGGCTCCGGTTCTGGTTCCGGCGCAGCGCTGGCCGGAATTTCCCTCGTTTCCTGCGCCAGCGGTGCGGCCTCGGCCGCTTCCTCCCGCTCGGGCAGAGTCGGCCTGCGCTGTTCCTTCTTCGGCCCGGCGTCTGCCAAGTCGAACGTCAGTTCAAATTCGTCGTTGTACAAGAGTCAGACCCTCCTGTCCACTATTTTCGGCCATGAAAGCCCCTTCGTGTCAGGGCGTCACGGCGGGAAAGGAAACAGTCCCCCCATCCCGCCGGAGCTGCGCTCTGCTCACTTTTTCCGGTCTAGTCCGGTCCTGCGGCGCGCCCGGTGGCGTTTGTGTGGTTTCGACAAGTTTCCATTGAATAATATAGCACAATCGGGCGAAAAAAGAAAGTGGGCACCGGCGATTTTTTCACGCAGTTCCCACTTTTTTCACAGATTCAGGGGGTCACGGGCGGTTTCCAGCGGGGCTTTGCGGCCCGCTTGGCCCGCAGCGAGACGAAAAACGCCTGCAAAAGCTGCTGCGCCTCGTCGGCCCGCAGCCCTTTTTCGATGACGGGGTGATGGTTGAAGGGCTGGGCGAAGAGGTCGGTCACAGAGCCGCAGCAGCCCGCCTTGACGTCGGCTGCGCCGTACACCACCCGCTTGATGCGGCTGTTGATGATGGCCCCGCTGCACATGGGGCAGGGTTCCAGCGTGACGAACAATTCACACTGCCACAGCCGCCAGCCGCCCAGCTTTTTGCAGGCCGCGTCGATGGCCAGCAGCTCCGCGTGGTGGAGGGCGTTCTTTTCGGTCTCCCGGGTGTTGTGGGCGGCGGCGATGATCTCGCCATCCTTTGCCACCACAGCGCCCACCGGCACCTCGCCCAGCGCGGCGGCTTTCCGGGCCTCGTCCAGCGCGGCCCCCATCAGCTCAAAGTCGGTCATCCCATTCCCCTTTCCGCCAGCCGTGCGGCAAACACGAGGCAGTTGTTTATCATATGAAGTGCGCAGCCGGGCCATACGCTCCGGGCTTTCCGGGCCGCCCAGCCGAAGATAAGGCCCATGCCCAGCGCATAGGCCCGGGCCGTCCAGCTGCCGTGCAGGCCCGCAAAGAGCAGCGCCTGCACCACGACAGCCGCCCTGCCGCCCAGCGGCTGCAAAAGATAGAGTGCACCGCCCCGGAAGGCCAGCTCCTCCGCCAGCGGGGTCACAAGGCAGATGCGCAGCGCAGCCCACGCGAGGGCCGCGCCCTCGGGCAGAGCGCTCTGTTCCTCCGGGAAGAACAGCTGCGCCCCCGCTGCCAGCAGCGCCCAGAGCACCGCCGCCTCCGTCAGGACCCGGCACTGGGCGGCGAGAGACGGCTTTTCGGTCTTCTTTTTCGGTCTTTCCACGGTGCACCCTCCTGTCGGCGGACATTGTACCATACTACCGTCCTGTTTTGCAAGCAGTTTTTTCGCTCATTCGAAGAAATTTTGCTCAAAAGATTGACATACTATCCAACCTTCTGGTATACTTTGTACGACTTTTTATGAATTTATCGTCTTCCGATAAACAAGACTGAACCGCACCCATGGAGGTACCAACCACATGATACGCATTCTTACCGATTCTGCATCCGACATCCTGCCCGCTGAGGCTGCAACGCTGGGCGTGGATGTCATCCCCCTCAACGTCACCCTCGAGGACGGCACCGTCATCCGGGACGGCGTGGACCTGACCCCCAGCGAATATTACGCACACATGGCCGCCTGCAAGAAGCTGCCCACCACCAGCCAGCCCAGCCCTGAGCTGTTCGAGAAGTTCTACGCCGAGGCCGCAGCAGCCGGGGACGAGGTCGTGGGCATCTTCCTGTCCCATGAGCTTTCCGGCACCTACCAGTGCGCCAAGCTGGCCGCAGACCTTGCCAACGTGGACAACGTCGTCTTCGTGGACAGCACGAATGTCTGCCTCGGCGAAGCCCTGCTGGTGCGTCTGGCCGTCCATCTGCGGGACATCGGCAAGTCCGCCGTCCAGATCGCAGCCACCCTTGAGCACGCCAAGGAGCATCTGCACCTCGTCGCCGCCATCGACGACCTGAAGTATCTGCGCAAGGGCGGCCGTCTGCCCGCCGCCGTGGCCGTGGCCGGCGGGATGCTGGGCATCAAGCCCCTCATCACCCTCAAGGAGGGCAAGGTGGCGATGGCGGGCAAGGCCCGCGGCCTGCCCGGCGCTTATGTCGCCCTCTTCAAGAAGATCGAAGAGCTGGGCGGCATCAACCCCCGCTTCGACTCTCTGGCCGGTTACACCGTCAGCACCCGCGAGGTGGCTCCCATCCAGACCTATCTGGTCGATAATCTCGGCCTTCCCGAGCCGCTGGTGCGCCAGATCGGCTGCGTCATCGGCACCCATGCAGGCCCCGGTGCCTTTGGTCTGGCTTTCTTTGACAACGGGCTTATCATCGACTAAAGATCCACAGAAAAAGGCTGCCGTGCATCTGCACAGCAGCCTTTTTTGTTTTGTTTACAGCATATCCGTGACCAGCTTGCCCAGCAGGAGCACCAACACCACGAGCATCATGGGGCGGATGAACTTTGCGCCCTTGGTCAGGGCGAAGTGGGAGCCGATGATGTTGCCGACGATGCCGCTGATGGCGCAGGGGATGCCCACCGTAAAGACCACCAGACCGCTGCTCAGATAGGTGAAGAGGCTGGCGTAGTTGCTGGCAAGATTCAGCACCTTGGCGTTGCCGTTGGCGGTGCGCAGGTCGAAGCGCATCAGGCTGGTAAAGGCAATGATGGCAAAGGTTCCCGTGCCCGGGCCAAATATGCCGTCGTACAGGCCGATGCCAAGGCCGATGCCCAGCGCCAGCAGGGTTTTTTTCAGGTCTATGGTGCCGTCGTCCCGGTTCTCATCCGGGAGGTTGCGCCGCCACAGGATAACGACCGCCGCGATGGGCAGGATGATGAACATCATCGCCTGCAGCACCTCATCGCTGAGCATCAGGACGATGTGCGCCCCCAGTGCACTTCCCACAAAGCTGCCGACGGCGGCGAGGACGCCCACCTTGACATTCATCGCGCCATTCCGGAAGAAGCTGGCGGTGGCGAAGGTGGTGCCGCAGGCGGCGCTGAACTTGTTGGTGGCGTAAGTATAGTGGGGCGGCAGACCCGCAAAGAGATAGGCCGGCAGGCTGATGAGTCCGCCGCCGCCTGCTGCCGAATCAACAAAGCCCGCAAAGCCGGTCATAAGCACCAGAAACGCCATCATCGGCAGGCTGATTTGAATACCCATTGTTATAATTTCCTTTAATATTCCTATTTTCGATTGATCTTTACTTGTAAAGCTCACCCTCGCAGGCCAGGATCTGGTCGAGGATCATCCGGGACACCCGTGCACCGTAGACCATCGAGGGGTGGTCGTTGTACTCGATGATGTCGTGGAAGTCCTTATTCATCAGGACGATGACATACTCGCCGTAGGGGGTGTGGACGATGCCGCCGTCGTTGCGGCAGGCGTTCATGCTGCCGCTCTTGCTGGCCACCCAGATCAGCTCCGGCTCACCGGTCTCCTCACAGTCGAGGTAGAACTGGGGGAAATCGTGGGTGAGCATGGTGTTGTAGTGCTGCTGACGGAAGATGGCCAGCATCTCGGCGCTGGCCTCGGCGCTGACGAGCGTGCCCTTCGCCACCTGCGCGAAGAGGGAGGCATAATCCCGGGGCGTCGTGGTGCCGAGGTCGTTGTAAATATCAAAGTGGAGCGGGTTGTGCAGGACGGTGTGGGCAAAGCCCATCTCCCGGATGCAGGCGTTGATGGTGTCCAGCCCCAGATAGTCGATGACCATGTTGGTGGCGATGTTGTCCGAGCAGATGATCATCATGGTAGCGGCGTCCTTGACCTTCAGGCTCGCGCCCACCCCTAGTGCCCGCAGCATCCCCGAGCCATCCACGAAGTGCTCCGGCTTGTAGGTGATCTTTTCCTCGAGGCTGGCTTTGCCCCGGCTGGCCTGCAGATACAGGGCCGCGAGGATGTACGCCTTGATGGTGGAAGCCGTCTCGAACTCCTCGTCGGCCCCGATCTCCACCGTGTGGCCGTGCAGGTCGTCCACAAAGACGCTCATCTTCCCCTGATAGGAGTAAAGCTCCGCCGCAATGCGCTTTTCCAGCGTCATATTTTTATCCATATCGGAATCTCCTTATTCTTCTCTACTCGGCGTTGTCACGTCATGTCGAAACCGCGCCGTACTTTTCAGTATACCGCAGTACAGCGGGAAAGTCCACTCTCTCAGAGATTCTCTTCGAAGAACCGGCGGGCGTTGCGGTAGAAGATGTCCTCCACCTCGTCCTCGGTAAAGCCCTCGCGGCGGAGGGCCTCCGCCAGCAGCGGGAGCTTCGAGCAGTCGTCCATCTCCAGCTTTCCGCCAATGCCGTCGAAGTCGCTGCCCAGACCAATGATGCCGATGCCGCCCACCTGCTTGAAATGGGCCGCGTGCTTTGCCATCAGGGCCGTGGTGCTGCGGCAGAGCTTTTCTTCCGGCTGGTGGTCGAGGAAGCCGCTGCAGTAGTTGAGGCCCACAAGGCCGCCCTTATCGGCCAGTGCGCGGATCATCTCGTCGGTGAGATTGCGGCAGTGGGGCGCGAGGGCGCGGCAGTTGGAGTGGCTGGCCGCAAAGGGACGGGTGGAGTGCTCGACAATGTCCCAGAAGCCCTTGTCGGACAGGTGGCTCACATCCGCAATGAGATGCAGCCGCTCCATCTCGGCGAGGAACTCGAAGCCCTTCTCCTTCAGGCCGGTCTCGGTGTTGGGCATACAGGGCCAGATGGGGCCGTTGCCGGGCACCACGTTGGGGCTGGCCAGCTCGTTTTCGTGGTTCCAGGTCAGGGTCATCATCCGGACGCCCAGCTCGTACAGCCGGCGCAGCACGCCGAGGCTGCCCTTGCAGCAGCCGCCCTCTTCGATGGTGAGCATTCCGCTGATCTTGCCCTCGGCGGCGTTTTTGCGGATGTCAGAGGGGCGATACACCGGCGCGATCTCCTCCGGGTATTTTTCCATGATGCGCTTGAAGACGTCGATCTCTTCCAGCGCCGTCACCAGCGGGTCGGCACCGGGGGTCTTATCGCCCAGATTGACGAAGGCGGCAAAGCATTGGAGCATATAGTCGCCTTTTTTCAGCTTCTGCAGGTCGATGTGCAGATCGTTCTGCGCAAAGCTCTTGGGTGCGCCCGCCTTTTCGGCGTAGCGCAGCTCGCTTAAAGTGTCACAATGTAAATCGAAGACTTTCATTTTGGTTCTCCTTTGTTAAAGGGAAGGTGATGCTTCCGTTAAGCTCGTTTTTTAAGCAGGTTCTCGCGCTGGTGGCGCGGGGCAAAGCTCTGTTGCAGTAGGTCTTGGTTCTCTTTAGGTTGGATTGCGCGCTGGTGGCGCGGGTTAAATCGCTTTTGCATGAGGGCTAATGTTCTCTTTTGCGTGCCAAAAGAGAACCAGAAAAGCACCAGCGATTTC